>Ga0164290_1000650_pt1 | contig 96956 bp, 44 predicted proteins | sample Micstemetagenome_FD_108782 | JGI IMG/M metagenome (GOLD analysis project Ga0164290, IMG submission 108782) | Contaminated culture microbial community from soil near Moab, Utah, USA - Microcoleus steenstrupii SON62 (Illumina Assembly) | ecosystem: Environmental > Terrestrial > Soil > Soil crust...
CTGCAACAATAGGTGCCGATGAGCACCGGCAAGCGCGGATCGACGGGGCGGCAGTCACGGGTTCGAGCAATCGCCGTACCCGCCCTCCTGGCGCTGGCACTGCTCGCCGCGGCCGGCGGGTTCGTCATCTGGTCAACGTCACCGGAGCGCACGATCGGGCGCCTCGAGCACGAGGAGGTGTCTGCGTTCTCGCGCATCCGCATCCGCCGCGACGGCGACGTCCGCGCCCTGACCTTCGTGCGCGACAACGGGCAGGAGGTGGTGCAGAGCCGCGTCAACCTGGCCACGCCGCACACCTTGCAGTCGCCGTACGCGCGCGGCATGTTCGCCAGCTATCTCTACCAGCCGAATCCGCGCCGCGTGCTGATTGTTGGCCTGGGGGGCGGCGCGATGGTGCGCTTCCTCACCCACCATGAACCGCAAGTCCAGATCGGCGCCGTCGAGATCGACCCGACCGTCGTCAGGCTGGCTGGTGAGTATTTCGACGTGCGGTCCGGCGGTAACGTGCGGATCCACACCGCTGACGCGGTCGCGTTCATCGAGTCCACCACGGAGCGCTACGACCTGATCCTGATGGACGCGTTCCTGCGTCCGTCGAGCAGCACCGATGCGACCGGCGTGCCGAGCGGCCTCAAGACGCTGGAGTTTCTCGGCCGCCTGAAAGCGGCCCTCGCCCCAGGCGGCATCGTCGCCTTCAACATCAACGAGCACGACACCGTTGCCGACGACATTGCCGCGGTCACCACCGCGTTCGGTCACGCCGCCGTCTACCGCTGCCCGCCCTCGGACAACAAGGTGGTGATCGCCGGCGAGAGCAGCCTGGCCTCGGACGATGCGCTGCGCGCCCGCATGGCTACGCTTGAGCCGCGCTTCGGCGGCGCGCTGTCGTTCGCCGAGCTCCTGGCGAACCGGGAATAAGCGCTGGTCACGCCCAGTTGGCCTGCCGGTGCTTGCTGCGCGTGCATGCACTGCCTATAGTGGATGCATGCAGTACACCATTCGTGGCATTCCGGCCGCCGTCGACGAGGCCTTGCGCGAACGCGCGCGAGTCGAAGGGAAGAGCCTGAATGAGGCCGCTGTGGATGCGCTGGCCGAGGGCTCCGGCATGACCGGCCGCCGGCGCAAGCGCCGGGATCTCGCGGATGTCGCGAACTCGTGGACGGCCGACAAGGCGGTCGAGGCCGCCCTGTCCGACCAGGACCGCGTGGACGAGGATCTCTGGCAGAGAGGATCGCCCTCGATACCAACCGGTACGTCGATCTGTGCAAGGGCGTCGCCGAAACCCTGGCGCTGCTGGAAGAGGCCGAGGCCATCCTGCTGCCGTTCGTCGTTGTCGGCGAGTTGCGCGCCGGCTTCGTCCACTGCCGCCGCCAGGCGGAGAACGAGGGCATCCTTCGGCGGTTTCTGATGAAGGACGGCGTGCGCGTTGTCTACGCCGACGACCAGACGACCCATCACTACGCGGCGGTCTTCCGCCAGCTCCGCAAGCAAGGCACGCCGATCCCGACCAACGACATGTGGCTGGCCGCCCTGGTCCTGCAGCACAACCTCGCCTTGCACGCCCGAGACAAGCATTTCGATCACTTGCCGCAGCTTTCCCGCGTTTAACCCGCAGACAATAGACAACTCCTGCCGGGCGTGACACGATCACCACTCAGAGCGATGCGCAATACCTGCACGAACACCTCAGCTGTCAGTTCAAGCGCGCCTACGACCGCGCGGTTCGGGATCCTGCCGGCAACATGATCCGCATCCAGGAGCGCCGCTGATCGATGAGCAAGCCCAAGAAGACCGAGCCCGCGGCGAAGGCCGACTCCCACGACCTGATCCGCGTGCAGGGCGCGCGCGTCAACAACCTGAAAGACGTCAGCGTCGAGCTGCCGAAGCGCCGGTTGACCGTGTTCACCGGTGTGTCAGGCTCGGGCAAGAGCTCGCTCGTGTTCGGCACCATCGCGGCCGAGTCGCAGCGCTTGATCAACGAGACCTACAGCTCGTTCGTGCAGGGCTTCATGCCAACGCTGGCACGGCCCGACGTCGACCTGCTCGACGGACTGACCACGGCGATCATCGTCGATCAGGAGCGGATGGGGGCAAACGCGCGCTCCACCGTGGGCACCGCGACCGATGCCAACGCGATGCTGCGCATCCTGTTCAGCCGACTGGGCAAGCCGCACATCGGGCCGCCCAACGCCTATTCGTTCAACGTGCCGTCGGTGTCGGCCAGCGGCGCGATCACCGTCAACCGCGGCGAAGGCAAGACCAAGACGGAGAAGGCCACGTTCAACCGTCTGGGCGGCATGTGCCCGCGGTGCGAAGGCATGGGCTCGGTCAGCGACTTCGACCTGACCGCGCTCTACGACGACAGCAAGTCGCTGAATGACGGCGCGCTGACCATTCCGGGCTACAGCATGGAGGGCTGGTACGGCCGCATCTTCCGGGGCTGCGGCTTCTTCGACGCCGACAAGCCGATCCGCAAGTTCAACAAGCGCGAACTGCACGACCTGCTCTACAAGGAAGCGACGAAGATCAAGATCGACGGCATCAACCTCACCTACGCGGGGCTGATTCCGTCGATCCAGAAGTCGTACCTGTCGAAGGACGTGGACGCGCTGCAGCCGCACATCCGCGCCTTTGTCGATCGGGCCATCACCTTTACGACTTGCCCCGACTGCGAGGGCACCCGGCTCAGCAAGGAAGCGCGGTCGTCGAAGATCAAGGGCAAGAACATCGCCGATGTCTGCACCATGCAGATCAGCGACCTGCGCGACTGGCTGCGCGGCCTCGACGAGCCGTCCGTCGCGCCGCTGCTGGCCGGGTTGCGCCACCTCATCGACTCGTTCGCCGAGATCGGCCTGGGCTACCTGTCGCTCGACCGGCCCTCGGGCACGCTCTCGGGCGGCGAGGCGCAGCGCACCAAGATGATTCGTCACCTGGGCTCGTCGCTCACCGACGTCACCTACGTGTTCGACGAGCCGACCATCGGCCTGCATCCCCACGACATCGAGCGGATGAACAACCTGCTGCTGCAGTTGCGCGACAAGGGCAACACCGTGCTGGTCGTGGAGCACAAGCCCGAGACGATTGCGATTGCCGATCACATAGTCGACCTCGGCCCCGGCGCCGGCACCGCCGGCGGCACCATCTGCTACGAGGGCACGCTCGACGGTCTGCGCGCCAGCGGCACCTTGACGGGCCGGCATCTTGACGACCGCGCGTCGCTCAAGAAGGCCGTGCGCGCCAGCACCGGCAAGCTGAAGATCCGAGGCGCCAAGACCCACAACCTGAAGAACGTCAACGTCGACATCCCGCTCGGCGTGCTGTGCGTCGTCACCGGCGTGGCCGGATCGGGCAAAAGCTCCCTGGTGCATGGATCGCTCCCGGCCAGCGACGAGGTGATCTCGATTGACCAGGGCGCCATCCGCGGCTCACGCCGCAGCAACCCGGCGACCTATACCGGTCTGCTGGACCCGATCCGCAACGCCTTCGCGAAAGCCAACGGTGTGAAGCCGGCGCTGTTCAGCGCCAACTCGGAAGGCGCCTGTCCCGCCTGTAACGGCGCAGGCGTCATCTACACCGACCTGGGGATGATGGCCGGTGTGGCGACGACCTGCGAAGACTGCGAAGGCAAGCGGTTCCACGCGTCGGTGCTCGACCATCACCTCGGCGGTCGCGACATCAGCCAGGTGCTGGCGATGTCGGTGACCGAGGCCACCGCCTTCTTTGCATCGGGCAAGGCCGCGACCCCGGCAGCCCACGCCATCCTGGCGCGGCTGGCCGATGTCGGCCTCGGTTATCTCAGCCTGGGCCAGCCGCTAACGACGCTTTCTGGCGGCGAGCGGCAGCGACTGAAGCTGGCGACGCACATGTCCGAGAAGGGCGGCGTCTACATCCTCGACGAACCGACCACCGGCCTGCATCTGGCCGACGTCGAGCAGTTGCTGGCGCTGCTCGATCGGCTGGTTGACTCGGGCAAGTCGGTGATCGTGATCGAACATCACCAGGCGGTCATGGCACACGCCGACTGGATCATCGACCTCGGTCCCGGCGCCGGCCACGACGGCGGCAAGGTCGTCTTCGAAGGCACGCCGGCCGAACTGGTCGCGGCCCGCTCCACCCTCACCGGCAAGCACCTCGCCGCATACATTGGCACCCGAAAATGAGTCTTGGCGTTCCCGTCTCCGCTGCCACACCCCTCGGTCGATTCCGCATCGTCGCGTTCTGGGAAGGCATCTCGTACCTGCTCCTGCTGTTCGTGGCCATGCCGCTGAAATACGGCTTGGGCATGGACGCGGCGGTGCGGGTCGTGGGCATGGCTCACGGCGTACTGTTCATCGCCTACATCGGGACGCTCGCACTCGCCTGGAACCGGCTGGGAACGAACCGTGGCGTGTTGGCGTTCGTGCTTTCGCTGATTCCCTTCGGCACGTTCTGGCTCGAGAGCCGGCTGCGGCGGGATGAGCGCGATCATCCCGCCGCATAGCCGCCAGACCGTCATGCCGTTCCTGGTCAGGTTCGGCGGATCAATCCCAGCTGCATCAGCGCCGTCACGCCGTCATCAAGGCCCACTTCTTCCGCGATCCGGCCGTTCTCGACGCGAAGCACGGTCGTGCCCGTGAAGTGCATCTTGCGGCCAGAGGCGGCAGGAAGCGAGCCTGCCAGGAAGTCACTGAACGCGGGTCCGGTATGCGTGCCGCCGCCGACCCAGCGTCCGACCACGTAGTCGCCCTCGGCGATCAGATCGGCGGCGCCGCCGAAACTCAGATCGGGAAACGCGGCGCGGAAACCGAGCATGAACGCCCTGACGTCTTCGCGGCCGCGGCGGGGCGCGTGCAACGAGTACTGCAGGAGCATATCGGGCGCGGCGAGCTCGTCGATGATGGCGGGGTTCCAGGGGTTGCCCCAGAACCCGGCAAACCACCGGCCGACAATGGCCTTGTTGGCCGCCTCCTTCGAGGCGCCGGCCTGTGACCCGGATGCCGGGGCCGCGGCCGGGATCGAGATGGCACCACCCACCAGCGCACCGGCGGTAGCAATCAGCGTGTCTTGCGCGAACGTTCGACGAGTCATCGGTATCTCACTTTCAGTGTTGGATGTGGAAGCTGAAGTTCGAAAGTGAGAGTAAGGCGCCGTCGCAGCCGGCCACACTCCGTTTCTTGCGATCGAAGCAGAATGACGCACGCGGCGTCCTCCACAGTACAATTCGAAGCACATGGACATTTTCGAGCGCCGCGAGTCGCAGGTGCGATCGTACTCGCGGGCCTTTCCCACCACGTTCGACCGCGCGTCGGGCCCGTACCTGTTTGGCGTCGACGGTCGTCGCTACATCGACTTCTTCTGCGGCGCCGGCGCGCTGAACTACGGGCACAACGAACCGGCGCTCAAACACGCGCTGATCGAATACCTGTCCGGAGACGGCGTACTTCACGCCCTCGACATGGCCACGGCAGCGAAGGGGCGGTTCCTCGAGCGGTTCGAGCGGGTCATCCTGGCGCCGCGCGGCTTCGACTACCGCGTGCAGTTCACCGGCCCGACCGGCACCAACGCCGTCGAGGCGGCGTTGAAGCTGGCGCGCAAGGTGACCGGCCGCCGCCAGGTGATCGCGTTCACGCGCGCGTACCACGGCCTGTCGGCCGGTGCGCTCGCGGTCACCGCGAACTCCGCGTATCGGGACGAGCGCTTCCTGGAACGAGGCGATGTCGCGTTCATGCCGTTCGACGGCTACCTGGGCGCGAACGTGGACTCGGCGGCGTACCTCCGCCGGGTGCTCGAAGACGAGGCCAGCGGCATTGGCCAGCCAGCCGCGATCATCGTGGAAACCATCCAGGCGGAGGGCGGCATCAACATCGCCTCCAGCGAGTGGCTCCGCAGCATCCAGGCCATCTGCCGCGAGACCGGCGCGTTGTTGATCGTCGACGACATCCAGATCGGCTGCGGGCGATCAGGCACGTTCTTCAGCTTCGAGGCGGCCGGCCTGGAGCCCGACCTGGTGGTGCTGTCGAAGTCGATCAGCGGCATCGGGCTGCCCATGTCGCTGCTGCTGATCAAACCAGCGCTCGATCAATGGGCCCCCGGCGAACACACCGGCACGTTCCGCGGCAACAACGCCGCGTTTGTCACCGCCGCGGAAGCACTGCGATTCTGGGAGACGCCTGACTTCGCCGCGCAGATCGCCCAGTCGAGCGAACAGCTGCGCGCGCGCCTCACGCTGATGCAGACGCGCCTGCCCGATGCCGGCCTCACGTTCCGGGGCCGCGGCCTGATCTGGGGCGTGGAAACCGCGCGGCCCGAGGCCCACCAGGACATCGCGCGCGAGTGCTTCGCTCGCGGCTTGATTGTCGAGACCTGCGGCGGCCGTCGCCGCGTCCTGAAGCTGCTGCCGCCGCTCAACGTCTCGCACGAGGTGTTGATAGCCGGACTCGAGATCCTCGAAGCCGCGATCAGCACGGTGCTGTCGCTGACACCGGCGACCAGCGACACCGAGCCCGCCCTCGCCGCGCAGAGCAGCCGCGCCTAGGGCGTGAGCGACGCGAGGTCGTTGGCCATCGCTCGGAACACGCTTCGCCAATCGCCTCGTGACGGCTGGCGGTAGACCCGCGCGGTCGGATACCACGGCGTGCGGTCGCCGGTCAGGCCCCATCGCCAGTCGGGAATGAACGGCACCGCTACCCAGACGTTAGCCCCGAGTGCTCCGGCCAGGTTGGCCACCGCCGTATCGACGGTGATCACCAGGTCGAGCCCAAGAATCTGTGAGGCCTGCTCGGCGAAGTCGGGATAGCCTGGGCTGAGATCGCGGATAGTCATGCCGGCCGGCGGAGGCGACATCTGCGCCGCGAGCCGCCCGACCTGAAGGCTGTAGAGCTCGACGCCCGGCACCTGGGCCAGCGGCATCATGTCGGCGAGCGCGGCGGTGCGATCGTCGGCCTCGAGATGCCGGCTGTCGGCGGCCCACACCAGGCCGACCCGCCTGGCTCCCCCAGGCAGCGAGATCGGGTCGGCGTGGAGGTACGGGCCGTTCTCCGGCCAGACGCGGCCCTCCGCGGCGCCGCAGTAGTACCCCAACTCGGCGGTGTTCGCGTGAAGCTCCACCTCGGTGGCCTCGACATCGAACGGCAAGACCTCGTGCACGCCCCGCAATGTCTGGAACAGCGGGATCAATGCCGGCCGGCAGTTGACGGAGACGATGGCGCCGGCGTCGGCGAGCTGTGGCACGAATCGCACCGCCATGATGTCGTCGCCGTAGCCGCCGCCCCACACGGCAATGCGCCGGCCCTCGAGTGATTCACCGGCCCAGCGCGGCAGCGGATACAGTGCGGGGCCAAACAGGCTGTGCGTGCAGCAGTCGCGGAGCAGCTCCCAGCCCGCTCGCGGGTCGCCGGCCAGCAAGTGCAGGCGGATGAGGCGGCTCAGGCCATCGGCCGTCGAGACGCCTTCACGACGCGCTTCTTCAAGGCGCGCCAGCGCGCCGGCAAAGTCGCTTTGCATGTAGTGCACCACTGCCAGCAGTTCGAGCGGACGGCGATCGCCGGCGGCGAGTGCCGCCTCGATGTGGCGCCGGGCCGCCGGAAAGTCACGGCCTTCGACCGCAGCATAGGCCAGGGCCAATAGACGGGCACTCATGAACGGGTCTCCTTCGTCGCATCGATCGTGTTGAGGGCCGCCCGCAGCAGGGCCGCATTGCGGTCCAGCCAGGGCTGGCGCAGCATCTCGCCGTGGGCGGCTTCGCCTTGCACCAGGTGCAGCCGGCCGGTCGTGACCTGGGCCCACGACGACTTGCTGGCAACGAGCGTGCCGCTGGCTTCGCGATACTCATCGACGAACGGCGCGCTCGACACCAGGTGAATGTCGGCCGCAATTCGTCCCGCATCACCTTCGCTGGCGAGGAAGTCGTAGTAACGCTCGATGGTGCGAATGACCTTGTCGCGAAGCGCGGCGGTGCTGGCCACCTGTTGCACCTCGGTGGCGCCGAGGAATTCGCCGGCCAGCCGACGCGCCTCGCCATCGGGGAAGCGCCACGGTACGAGAAACCGCGACGAATCGAGCATCACGACGCCGGCGACTCGGCTGCCGCGGCCTTCCAGGACCTTCGCCGTTCGAAACGCCAGGTTGCCGCCGCCCGAGTAGCCGAACAGCACGTGCGGCCCGGCCGGATCGATCTCGAGAATCTGGTCGGCGTAGCGTTCCAGGCAATCCTCGGCCACGTTGAAGTTGAAGCCGAAGACGCGCCACCCGTCGAGCTGCCTGGCCAGTTGGGTGTAGCTCAAGGCGTCGGCAGTGCCGGGTGGGAACGCGAACAACGGACGGCCGCTGCGTTCCGGGGTCAGGCACACGGCCACTTCGTTCACCGCCGCCAGGCCAAAGCGCGCGCCATCGATGATGGCGCCGGCCAACGAGCGAATGGTCGGCGTCTCAAAGAACGCGGTGAACGGCAGCGTCACGCCAATCCGCTCGTGTACTAGGAACGCCAGCTTGGCGGCATGCAGGCTGTGGCCGCCCAGTTCGAAGAAGTCGTCGAGGACGCCGATCGGCGAACGTCCCAGGACTTCCTCCCAGGCCGTCACCAGCGCTGCTTCGGTTTCGGTGGCGGCCGCGACCGCTGCCGCGCTTCTCGCTTCGGGTTCGGGGGCCTGCAGGCTCGCGCGATCGATCTTGCCGTTGTCGGTGAGGGGCATGCGTTCAATGCGCACGAAGAACGCCGGCACCATGTAGGCCGGGACCAGCCGTTGAACATGACTGCGGACCTCACCCGGTTCGAGCGTTCCGCGCGCAGTGTAGTGGCACACCAGGAACGTGCTTTCATCCGCGCCCTGGTGAGCGGTCACGACCGCCTCCTTGACGCCGGGATGCTCGGCCACGCGCGCCTCGACCTCGCCGATCTCGATGCGGTGGCCGCGGACCTTGACCTGGCCATCGGCGCGGCCGAGAAACTCGAGCGTGCCATCGGGCCGCCAGAGCGCCAGGTCGCCGGTGCGATAGAGACGGCCGAAGCGAGGGTGAGCAATAAATCGCTCCTTCGTCTGCGCGTCATCGTCGAGATAGCCGCGGGCTAGGCCGTCGCCACCCGCGTAGAGTTCCCCCCGTTCACCGATATCCACGGGTGCGAGTGCCGCGTCGAGCACATACGCCGTGCTGTTGGCGATGGGTCCGCCGACCGGCACGTCGCCCTCCCATTCGCCACGGGTGTCGTAGCAGGTAGTGAAGGTGGTGTTCTCGGTCGGTCCGTAGCCGTTGATCACGGCGAGGTGCGGGTGTGCCTGGTGCACCGCGCGCACGTGGCGCGGCGACAACCGTTCACCGCCGCAGACCACGGTGCGCAGCGTGGCAAACACCTCGAGATGATTGGCCGCGAGCGCATTGAACAATCCGGTCGTCAGCCAGGTCGTGGTGACCGCGTGCTGGCGGACAAGCTTCGTCAGCGCCGCCGGATCGAGCAGTTCCGCGGGTTCGGCGATGCACAACGTGCCGCCATTCAGGAGCGCGCCCCACACCTCGAAGGTGGAGGCATCGAATGTCAGGGGGCCGGTTTGCAGAAGGCAATCGGCGGGACCGAGCTGAATCCAGTTCGGGTTGAGCACCAGCCGCAGGATCGAGCGGTGCTCGACCATCACGCCTTTCGGAACCCCGGTGGTGCCCGAGGTGTACATCACGTACGCGAGCCCGCCAGGCCGGCTCTTCTCAGAGGCGACGCCGTCCTGCTCAACCGGAGCCGCATCCACGGCACTGAACGCTCCAGGATGTACCCGGTCATCGAACAACAACACGTGGCGCAGGTGCGGACAGCGAGCGAGCAGTTCGAAGCATCGGTCTTCGTGGCGGCGCTCGGCGATCAGGACTGCCGGGCGGCTCGCGATCAGCATCTGGACCGCGCGCTCAATCGGCCACTCGCCGCCAAGCGGCAGATAGGCGCCGCCCGCCTTCAGCGTCCCGAGCATCGCGGCGATCGCCGCCGTCGAGGCATCCAGCATGATGGCGACGAGGCCTTCATCCGCCAGCGACCGGCGCTGCAGCGCGGCAGAGACATTGGTGGCCGCGTCCTCGAGCACACCGTAGGTCGTCGGCTGCCCGCGGAAGATCACTGCAACCTTCTCTGGCGACCGCGCGGCCTGCAACGAGAACTGGCGCGAGACGGTGCTATCGCGCGGGTAGTCACGCTGGGTCTGGTTGACGCGATCGACAAAGGCGCCAATGCGCGACCGCTGCCCGACGCCCTTCGCCCGCTGCGAAAGTTCGGAGATCTTCACGCCGGCACCTCGTCCGCAGAAGGATCGGTCGCGGCGTCGGCCAGGGCCGCGGTCAGCCCGACCAGGCGGTCCAGGTACTCGGCAATCGTGCCGGCGAAGAACAACTCGCTGTCGTACTCGAGCGTCAGGCCAAGTTGATCGCCGCCGTCATCGGCAACAAACAGGCCAAGGTCGAACTTCGCGAAGCCAAAGGCCGCCGAAGTGGCGGGGCTGGCCGCGTCCGTAGCTGCGGCATCTGCTTCGTCGATGCGCTGATACACGTAGGCGGCGTCCATGAACGGCCGCAGGTCGTCGTGCGCCTCGCGGCCGGTTTCGCGGACCAGCAGGCTGAACGGGTAGCCGCCATGATCGAGGGCCTGGCGCATGCCCTCGGTCACATCGGCGATGAGCCGGTCGACGTCCATGTCGTCGCCCAGTCGCGTGCGAATGGGCACCAGGTTGACGAACAGCCCGGCCACGCGCGCGAGCTCGGGCCGGGAACGATTCGCCACCGCCGTCACCACGCACACGTCGGCCTGGCCAGTGAGCTGGAACACCAGCAGGTTGAACACCGCCAGCATCAGGTTCGACATGGTGGTGTCGTGGGCGAGCGCCAACTCTCGCAGGGCCCGAACGGTAGCCGGCGCCAGCGTGGCGGCATGCCTGGCGCCACTGAACTGCCGCTGCGGACCCCGGTGCCGGTCGCGCGGCAGGTCCAGGTGGCGCGGCGCACCGGCCAACGCCTCGCGCCAGAAGCGCCGCTCACGGATGAACTCCTGGCCGGCCTGCCAGTAGGCGTAGTCCTTGTACTGGATTGGCAGAGGGGACGGCGGCGGAACACCGCCGTCACGGGCCGCGGCATAGAGCGCATGCCATTCACGATGCAGCAGGTCGAGCGACCACGCGTCGCAGATCAAGTGGTGCGCCACCCACAGCAGCAGCGGCTGCTGTCCAGGACCATCGATGAGCGTGACCCGGCAGAGCGGCAACTGATCGAGGGCGAAGGGACGACCGATCTCCCCGGCAACAAACCCGCGACGTTCATTGTCGGTGGCGCCGCTATGGCTCTGGACCGAAAGGACACCCTGGGCATGCACCTGCTGCCGCGGATCGCCGTTGACCTCGGCGAAGGTCGTTCGAAGAATCGCGTGGCGCTCGACCAGTTGCTCGAGCGACCGGACCAGCGCGGCCTGATCCACGTCACCAATCGGAATGACATCGAACACGTTGTAGGCGGCCGCCGGCGCCAGCAACTGGTCGAGCCACACCTGCTGCTGCTCGAACGACAGCGGGTAGTGCGGCAAGACAGGCGCCGGTGCGATCGGCGTGTGCCGCGTCAGCGATGCGGTGGCAATGGCCTTCGCCAATCCAGCCACGGTCGGCGCTTCGAGGAACCGGCGAAGCGAGACATCGGCACCCAGGTCGTCGTGCACGCGGGCCAGGATCTGCATGGCCGTCAGGCTGTGGCCGCCGAGGGCAAACAACGGGCTCTCGACCCCGACGGTCGAAAGGCCGAGCGCCTGTTGCCAGATCGCCGCCACCTGCTGCTCGAGCTCGCTACGCGGCGGCACGGCCTTGCCGGCATCGCCTGGCTCCGCCGCCAGGAGCGCGGCCAACGCACGGCGGTCGACCTTGGCGTTCACGGTCAGCGGCATCTTCTCCAGCATCACGATGCGCGCCGGCACCATGTACGCCGGCATTCGCGACGCCAGCCATTCCTGCAGGGCCGCCGCCTCGACGCTGCTGGCCACGACGATGAAGGCGGCCAGCGACGCCTGCGTCCCATTTCCCGACACCGTCACCGTCGCCTCGCGAACCGCGGGATGCAGCACGAGTCCAGACTCGATCTCGCCAAGTTCGATGCGATAGCCGCGAATCTTGACCTGGTGGTCGCCGCGGCCCAAGTACTCCAGCCCGCCTTCGTCGCGCCATCGGGCCAGGTCGCCGCTGCGATACAGGCGGTGGCGGTGGCCGTGCACCGTCGCCGTGACGAACCGCTCGCCGGTTAACTCGGGGCGATTCAAGTAGCCACGCGCCAGCCCGGCGCCGCCCACATGGATTTCGCCCGCCGCCCCAGGCGGCACAAGCCGCTGGTGGCCGTCGAGCAGATGCAGCGACAGGTCGGCGAGGGGTCGTCCAATCACGCTGGCCGTCGTCGCGGCGTCCGTCCGGCGCAGCGGGTACCAGGTGACGTGCACCGTCGTCTCGGTGATGCCGTACATGTTGACGAGCGCTGGGGCCGTGTCGCCGTGCACGTCGAACCACGGTTCCAACGCCGGCAGATCAAGCGCTTCCCCGCCGAACACGACAAAGCGGAGCGACAGCGGCTGCCGCCGGCGCTGCGCGATAGGTATCAACTGGTAGAAGGCCGAGGGCGTCTGGCTGAGCATGGTGACGCGCTCGCACTCCAGCAGCTCGGTGAACCGGACCGGATCGCGACTGACCTCGTGCGGCACGACCACCACGGTGCCGCCGTACAGCCACGCACCCCAGATCTCCCAGACCGAGAAGTCGAAGGCGCACGAGTGGAACAACGTCCACACGTCGTGCTCCGACGGGTTGAACGTGGACTCGGTGCTGGTGAACAGGCGCACCACGTTCGCGTGAGTCACCATCACGCCCTTGGGCTGGCCGGTCGATCCCGAGGTGTAGATGACGTACGCAAGGTTGTCGGGACCCGGTGCCACCGTCGCCGGCGCCGCGGCATCCACGGCGGTGTCGCTATCGTCGAGCCGAACGCAAGGCAGTCCGTCGGGACAACCACCCATGCCGGCAAGGTCGGAGACCACGGCAACCGCGTTGGCGTCGGCAGCCATGAAATCGATGCGGGCCTTCGGCGTATCGGGTTCGCAGAAGAGGTACGCCGCGCCAGACTTAAGAATGCCGAGCAGGCCCACGAGCAATGCGTCGGACCGATCGGCGATCAACAAGACGATGCGGTCGGGGCCGGCGCCGAGGGCGCGGAGACGACCGGCAATCCGCTCGGCCGACGAGTCGAGTTCGCGGTAGGTGAGACGGCGCTCGCCACAGGTGACAGCCACCCGATCGGCGTGCCGAGCCACGACGGCATTGAACTGCGACAGCAGCGTGCCTGGCGTGGGCGACGACTGCTGCGCACGGCCCCATTCCGCAAGCCGTTCGAGATCTGACGCATCGAGCATCTCGAGGTCGCGCACCAGCGTCGCGCCCTCCGCACTTGAGATCGATGCGAGCAGGTTGCCGAGGTGCCGGAACACCTGGCCCACGTGGTTGGCGGCAAAGCGCGACGAGTCGTAGCCAATCCTGAAGTGCAACCGGTCGGTCATCGAGGCGATCACCGCCAGCGGATAACTGGTGCGGTCGAGCGCCTGCAAGTCAGAGAACTGCACGCTGTCGCGCTTGTCCGAAGCAAGGCTCTGCTCGATCGGGTAGTTCTCGAAGACCAGCAGCGACCGGAACAGCGGCACGCCGGCCGCATCCGACCACTGCTGAATGTCGGCAAGGGCGGCAAACGCATGCCTGGTGTTGGCCTGGTGGCGCGCCTGCACCTGCGCCACCCACTGCTCCGTCGTCGACTCGTCCACGTGCAACCGCAGCGGCACAGTGTTGATGCACAGGCCAATGATCTGGTCGGCTCCTGGCAGGTCAATGTCGCGACCTGACACGGTGACGCCGAACACCGCGTCGGCCTCACCCGAGTAGCGATGCAGCAACAGTGCCCAGGCCGCTTGCAGCAGGGTGTTGACGGTCACCCGCTGCCGCGCGGCATACCGCTGAATGCGCTCGCTCGCCTCGACGTCGATCGTGAAGAACGCCTCGGCATAGCCGTCGGCCGGCGATGTTCCACGGCCCTCGAGCGGCAGTGGTGTCGGCGAGTCGATGCCCGCCAGGTGCGCCTGCCAGTGCGTCCTGGCGGCGTCCGGATCCTGCCGTTGCAGCCAGCCGATGTAGTCCTCGTACGGTGGTCGCGACGGCAGGCTCGCCTGCGGGTTGTCCAGCAACTGGAGGAACTCGCCGAACAGCATCGACAGGCTCCAGCCGTCGAGCAGCACGTGGTGGAAGCTGACGGTGAACTGCCAGCGCCGCGCACTCACCCGCGCCAGGTGCCACCGCATCAGCGGCGCCAACGCGATCGGGAAGCCCCGGCGGATGCCGGCCAGGCGGGGCGCGAGCGCCGCCGGGTGGTCGGCGACGTCCGGCCACTCGTCGATCTTGAAGTCGATCGCGATGGCACGGTTCACCAGCTGCAAGGGCGGCATGGCCGACGCGTCAACGGCCGTGCGAAGAATCGGGTGGCGATCGACCAGCCGTTGCCAGGCGGCACGCCAGCGATGGGGATCGACGTCACCGTCAACGCGGCAAGTCAGCTGCTCCAGGTACGCCGCGTGGCCCGCATCCTCGTGCAAGGTGTGCAGCACCAGGCCTTGCTGCAACGGGCTCAGCGGGTAGACGGCGGCAACGTTGCGCCCATGCCGCGCTGCCATGGCGTCGAGATCGGCCTGCGCCAAACGGGCCAGCGGGAAATCGCTCGGCGTGTACCCCGCCGCCCGTGGTTCCCGGCAGTGCGCGATCAGCCGCCGCAGGTGCATCGCAAAGGACTGCGCCAGTGCCTCGATGGTTGCCGGCGAGAACTGGTTGCGGCTGTAGCTCACGCTGACGCCAAGGCGACGGTCGACCACCATCGCCTCGACATCCAGCTGGTGAGGACGAGCGCCGCGCGCCGTATGGGTGTCGCCCGCACCCTCGCGCGCAAACGAGAAGCTGCCGGCATCAAGCACCTGGTCGAACTGCCCGAGGTAGTTGAACGCGATGGGCGGCGCAACGTCGGCCAGTGGCTCGGCAACCAGGTGGCGCAGCACGCCGTAGGACAAGCCGCTCGCGGGGACACCGCGAAGGGTTTCCTTCGTGGCCTTCAGGCAGGCGCCGGGCTCCTCAGTATCCGGAAGCTCGAGGTGAACCGGGTAGATGGTGGTGAACCAGCCGACGGTTCTCGACACGTCCGGCGCGCCGGCGACATCGACCCGCCCGTGCCCTTCCAGATCGATCACGCAGCCGGAGCGGCCCGTCCACTGCCGCACCGCGCAGGCCAGGGCCGCGAGCAGCACGTCGTTGATCTGCAGCCGGTAAGCCGCGTGCACATCTTCGAGCAGGGCCTGCGTCTCTGCCTGGTCGAACTGCACCGAGACCTGTGCCGTGCTCTGCAGCGTGGGCTCGCCGCCGGGATGATCAAGCGGTAAGGGCGACGCCGCGGGCACAGCGGCCCAATAACCACGATGCGATTCGCAGACGTCACTGGCGCCGTATTCCTTTAGAAAGCGCGACCACGACTCGAATGGCGCGCTGGCCGCCGGAAGTCTCGGCACATCGTTCCGCTGCACTGCCGCCACGGCCTCTTGCAGGTCGCCAAGCAGCACCCGCCACGAAACGCCGTCGACCGCCAGGTGATGCACGATCCAGAGCAGCCGCTGCCCCTCGCTCAACTCGAACAGGACCACGCGCGACAAAGGCCCGTCGCCGAGATTGAGGCTGCGCTGCCACGCGTTCGCGCGCGCCTGCATCTCGACGGCTTGCGCAGCTGGCGCGAGGTGCCTGAGATCCTCGATGTGCAGCGGGAGCGAACCCTCACGCTCGCCATACCGCTGCGTCCATCCCTCGTCTGTGAGACTGAAGCGGCACCGCAATGCGGAGTGCTGATCGACGATGGCCGCCAGGGCCGGCGCCAGGAGAGCCACCGACAGCGGCTCGCGCGGTGTCAGCAGGACCGACTGGTTGAAGTGCCACGGCTCTTCCAGCCCGCGGTTGAGGAACCAGTGCTGAATGGGGCTGAGGGGAATCTCGGCTCCAACGACCGCTTGGTGTGCAACCGCCAGCACCGCCCGGCCCAGCCGGGGTGCCAGCTCCGCCACCGTCTGGTGCCTGAACACATCGTCCACCGCCAGTTGCAGCCCTTGCGCACGCGCGCGGGCGACGATCTGGATGCTGAGGATCGAGTCGCCACCAAGGTCGAAGAAGTTGTCGTGCCGGCCAACGACGGGCACGCGAAGCACTTCGGACCAGATGGCGGCGAGCTGCGTTTCAGCCGCATTTGCTGGTGCCTCGCCGGCAACGCCAGGAGCCAGGGGCAGCGGCGCGGGCAGGCGCGCGCGATCGATCTTGCCGTTGCGCGTCAGCGGCAGCTCGTCGAGGATGACAAACTGCGCCGGCACCATGAAGGCCGGTAGCTGCTGTTGCAGAAGCTCCTTGAGGACTGTGCCTTCAAGGGCCGCGCGGTCGCCGGCCACGTAGGCCACCAGGCGGCGATGGTCGGACTCGCCGACGACCAACACCGCGACGTCGCGCACGCCCTGTTGACGCCGAATGACCGATTCCACCTCGCCGGGCTCGATGCGGAAGCCACGTAGCTTGACCTGCGAGTCGACGCGGCCGACAAACTCGATCTGGCCGCCGGCGCGCCAGCGGACACGATCGCCCGTGCGATAGAGCCGGCCAAGGCCGGCAACGTTAACGAACTTCTGCTGCGTCAGTTCGGGATCGCGCCAGTAGCCGCGCGCCAGGCCGTCGCCGCCCAGGTACAGCTCCCCGACCACGCCGACCGGCACTGGCTGATGCCGGCCGTCGAGGACATAGGCGTCGGTGTTGGCAATGGGCCGCCCAATCGGCACCGTGGCCGCATCGGCCTCAACCGCGGCTACCTCGAACCAGGTGGCGAACGTCGTGCACTCGGTCGGCCCATACACGTGCAGCAGCCGCCGCGGCGGTCCGGCTGCGAGCACGGCGCGCACCCACTGCGGATACACGGCCTCGCCGCCGAACAACAGGTGGTCGAGCCCAGAGAACACCGTTGGCTCCAGTTGCACGAGCCGGTTGAACAGCGCGGTCGTCACGAACAACGACCCGATGCGACCGGCCCGGATGGCCGCTGACAGCCGCGCGGCATCCAGCAGATCCTCGCGGTGCACCACGTGCACCGTGCCGCCGTTGATTAACGGTGCCCAGATCTCGAAGGTCGCCGCGTCGAACGCCGGCGTCGAGGCGTGAGCGACCACGTCGCCCGCGCCGATCTGCACGTAGTCGGTGTCGCGCACCAAACGCACGATGGCGCGGTGCGGAATGGCGACGCCCTTCGGCTGACCCGTCGATCCCGAGGTGTACATCACGTATGCCAGAGATGCACCCGTGGCGGTCCCAGCCGACGGCGGCGGCGCGGCCGCGATCTCCTCGGCTGCTTCATCAAGGCACAGCACGGTCACGCCAGGCAGCGCCGGCAACGAGACAGATGAACCGGACGTGGCGAGCACGACCGTGAGCCCGGTGTCGTGAATCAGGTGCGCCAGGCGTTCCTGTGGGAACGCCGGGTCGAGCGGCACATAGGCGCCACCGGCTTCGAGAACAGCGAGCAGGCTCACCACCAGGTCGGCCGAGCGGTCGAGGCAGACGCCGACCGGCGTCTCATGCCCAACGCCGTGCGCCTGCAGCCATCCAGCCAGCCCCCGCGCGCGCGACATCAACTCGCGATAGCTGACCTCGTCTGGCCCATCGACGATCGCGAGCGCGTCTGGACGCATAGCGGCCTGCTCGGCCACCAGGGCGGCAACGCTCGCATCGCGTGGATAAGCCGTCGTCGTCGCCGTCCACCGTGTGAGGGCTGTCGATTCTGTTGGCGAGAGCAGCGCCAGTTGCCCGACCGGTGTCTCCGGTGCGGCAACGGCGCTCTCGAGCAGCGTCTCGAAGTGCGCGGCCAGGCGCTCGATGCTGTCTGCCGTCCACAGGTCGGTGCGGTACTCCCACACGCCGGCCAACCCGCCGCCTTCCTCGCCGACGTTCAGAAGCAGATCCACCTTCGCCGTGCCGGGATCGGTCGCCAGCGCGCGTGCCCGGGCCCGGCCCAACTGCACCGCCGCGACCGGCGCCGTCTGCACGGCGCACATCACCTGGTAGATCGGACTGTAGCTCAGGCTCCGCGCCGGCTGCAGTTCGTCGATCAGTTGATCGAACGGCAGGTCGGAGTGACCATAGGCCCCGAGCGCCACTAGGCGGACGTTCTTGACAAGGTCCGCAAACGATTCGTCGCCGGTGACGGTCGCACGCAGCGCCACGGTGTTCACGAGCAGGCCAATCAGGCCCTCGGTCTCGCGCTGCGGCCGCTGCGCCACCGGGCTGCCGACCACCACGTCGGCCGACGCGCTGTAGCGATGCAACAGCGCCATCAGTCCCGCGAGTACGGTCATGGCGAGCGTTGCGCCTTGCGCTTGTCCGACGGCACGCAGCTTCGCCACCAACGCCGGCGCCAACTGCACCGGCACCTGGGCCCCGGCGTAGCCCTTCACCGGGGGACGCGGAAAGTCGGTGGGCAGCTCGAGCAGTGCCGGCGCGTCAGACAATTGCGCTCGCCAGTACTCCAGCTGCCGCTCACGTTCCGGGCCGGCCAACCACTGCCGCTCCCACTCGGCGTAGTCGGCCATGGTCACCGGCAACGGCGAGAGCGACTCGCCCGCATACAGCGCCGCGAGGTCGCGAACCAGCACGCTCAACGACCAGCCATCGGCGATCAGGTGATGAATGCTGAACAGCAGCGCGCGCGGCGCCCCATCGGGGTCCTGCACCAGCGTCAGCCGCAGCAATGGATCTGTCGCGAGGTCAAAGGGCACCGACGCATGCGCCTGGGCCAACTGGCGCAGCAACTCGTCGGTCGCGCGATCCTGGAGCGTGACGATGGCCAGCGGGTCGTATGGATCGCGCAGGCGGACTTCGGGTGTGCCCGCGATATTGCGGACGTTGACGCGCAGGCTGTCGTGGCGCGTGGTCAGCGCCACCAACGCACGACGCAGCACCGTCGAGTCCACCTCGCCCTCGACGCCGAGTGCCGCGCTGATCGTGTAGGTGGCCCCCAGGGCTGACGCGTCCTGCTCGGCGAGGAACCACAGGCGTTGCTGCGCGGCCGTCAAAGTCGTGGGCCTCGCAGGCTGATGCGTAATCGGCGGCAGGCGTCGCGGCTGCGATGCCTCCGCGATTGATTCCGCCAACGCGGCCAGCGACGGCACGCCAAAGACCGTCGCCAGCGGCACCTCGACACCAAACGTGGTGCGAATCCTGGACACCACCTGCATGGCCAGCAGCGAGTGCCCGCCGAGCGCGAAGAAGTCGGCGTCGGGATCGCGCACCTCGACTTGCAGCACCTCGCTCCACAGACCCGCCAGCATCTCTTCGACCGGCGTCAGGGCGCGGACGGCCGCGGGCGCGGACGCGGACGGCGCCGGCAGGCGCGCGCGATCGACCTTGCCCGTCATGGTCAGTGGCAACGCCTCGAGCGCGACGAAGTCGTGGGGCAGCATGTAGGCTGGCAGCACCCGCGCCAACTGCGATTGCACCGCGGCGACCGCGACGGATCCGACGATGTACGCGACGATTCGCCGAGTGTCGCCGGAGCCAAGCACCGCAACATGGACATCGCGGACACCGGTGAGCCGCCGCAGGGCCGTCTCGATCTCGCCCAGCTCGATGCGGAAGCCGCGCAGCTTGATCTGGTGATCGTGACGGCCGACGAACTCGATCTGACCGTCGGCACGCCATCGCACGCGGTCGCCACTGCGATACAGCCGGCCGATGCCGGCGACGTCGATAAACTTCTGCGCCGTCAATCCGGAATCGTTCCAGTAACCGCGTGCCAGGCCATCGCCGCCGAGATACAGCTCCCCGATCACGCCGACGGGTACCCTTTGCCGCCGATCGTCCAGGATGAACGCGTCGGTGTTCGCGATGGGCCGTCCAATCGCCACCGTCGTCGCGTCGCCAGGAACCGTCGTCACCTCGAACCAGGTCGCGAAGGTGGTGCATTCGGTGGGTCCATAGACGTGCAGCAGCCGCCGCGGCGGGCCGGCGGCAAGCACGGCGCGCACCCACTGCGGATCCACGGCTTCGCCGCCGAACAGCAGGTGATCGAGTCCGGAGAACACCGCCGGATCCAACTGCGCCAGCCGGTTGAAGAGCGCGGTCGTGACAAACAACGAGTCGATGCGACCGGCGCGGATCGCCGTCGCCAGCCGGGAGGCATCCAGCAGGTCTTCGCGTGACACCACGTGGACGGTTCCGCCGTTGACGAGCGGCGCCCAGATCTCGAAGGTCGCGGCATCGAAGGCCGGCGTTGACGCGTGAGCCACGACGTTGCCGGGGCCGATCTGCACGTAGTCGGTGTTGCTGACAAGCCGCACGATGGCCCGATGCGGAACAGCCACGCCCTTTGGCTGGCCGGTCGAGCCCGACGTGTACATGACGTATGCGAGCGATTCGCCGTTGGTACGAGGCGATGCCGGCGCCGGAGCAGCCGCGATCTCTGCGGCAGCCGTGTCAACGCACAGCACGGTCAGGTTCGGCGTCGTCTCCACCGATGCGGCGGTTGCCGCCGTGGCGATCACGACGGAGAGACCGGTATCGGCGATCAGATGGGCGAGACGTTCTTGCGGATACGCGGGATCGAGCGGCACATAGGCGCCGCCGGATTCCTGAATGCCCAGCAGGCTGACGACCAGCGCGGCCGACCGATCCATGCAGACGCCGACCGGTGTCTCCGGGCCCACCCCGTGCGCCTGCAACCAGCCTGCGAGTTGGCGCGCGCGAGTCACGAGCTCGCGGTAGGTGATCGCCTCGGTGCCGTCGACGATAGCGATGGCATTGGGGCGTTCGATGGCTTGACGGGCGACCAGTTCAGCGACGGTCGTGTCGCGCGGATACGGTGTCGCGTTCCTGCTCCACCGCTCCAGTGCCCTCGCTTCGCCGGCGGCGAGCAGCGGCAACTCGCCTGCCGGCGTCTCGGGTGCCGCGACGACCCCGGCGAGCAGTGCCTCAAGATGCTGCGCGAGGCGCGACATGGTGTCGGGTGCCCACAGGCCCGCGTCGTAGGTCAGGTGCAACGCGACCGTTTCGCCATCGGGCACGAACTCGAACGAGAGATCGGCCTTGGCAAACGCATCGGCCACCTGGAACGGGCTGATCTCCAGGCCGGCGGTCGAGACGGTCGACGCGGCAACGTTCTGCAAGGCCACGAACACGTTGAAGAGCGCGGGCACCTCGTGGCCATCGGCCTTCAGCTCGGCCAGCAGCGAGGCGATGGGCACCTGCCGATGCGCGAACGCCCGGGCCGCGGTGTCGCTCACCTGATCGAGCAGGCTGGTGAACGCGGCGCCGGGATCGATCCGATCGCGCAGCGGCAACAGGTTGACGAACAACCCGATCAGCGGCTCATCGTCTCGACGGTCTCGGCCGCTCACCGGGGTGGCCACGGTGATGTCGGTCTCGCCGGTGTAGCGATAGAGCAGCACCTTCACCAGCGCTTCGAGCGCCACGAAGAGCGTGGCGTGGCGGGTGGCGGCGAGGCGCGTCAACGCGTCGATCGATTCCGCGTCCAGCCGGCGCTGGATGCTGGCCGCCGGCGCACCCCTTCCCGTCGGCGCGTAGTCAGCCGGCAGGTTTGCGGTAGCGATCGGCAGCCGGAGTTCCGCTGACCAGTGCTCGCGAGCAGCGGTGCGCGCACCTGCCAATTCGCGCGACCGCTGAGCGGTCGCGAAGTCTCGGTACTGGGCCGGAAGCGGCGGAAGCGGGTTGGCGACCCCTGCGCAGTAGACCGTGTAGAGCGTAGCCAGCTCCGTCTGGACTATCTCGAGGGACCACGCGTCGGCGATCGCGTGGTGGACCAGCATGGCCCACACGTGCTCTTCGGGACCAAGCGCGCACAGGTACATGCGCCACAGTGGCGCGGTGCCAAGGTCGAACGACCGTGCTGCCTCGCGCTGCAGAAACTCGCGGCACTCGTCCTCGCTCGCCGACGGCCGGACCACCAGCGGCACCTCGCCGGCCTGGTGCACAAGCTGCTGGAGGGTGCCGTCGCGTTCGACCAGCGAGGTGCGAAGTGTTTCGTGGCGCGCGTAGATCGTCTCGACGGCACGCGAGAACGCCGTCACCTGCAATGGGCCGCGCAGACGCAGCGCCCGCACCATGACGTTCGGATCGTGGCCGCCGCGTGCCTGGGTCGCAAACCATACCGCTTCTTGCGCCGGCGAGGCCGGAGCGGAGAGCGCCGGTTCCGGCGTCACTCGCGCTGCCACCGCGGCTCCTCCTTGCGAGCGGCGATCACCGCTGCCAGCTGGCGCACCGTGCCGCGGGGGAACAGCTCGGGGAAAGAGACCTCGACACCAAAGTGCTCGTTGAGGCGAGGCAGCAGTCGGATGGCGCCGAGCGAATCGCCGCCCATCTCCACGAACGAGTGGCCGGCGCTGACCTTGCCAATCTTCAGGATCTCGTCGAACAGGCGCGCAACGTCGCGCTCCACGTCGTTGGCGGTCACTTCGAAGGGACGCTGCTCGTACAGCAGGTCGGCTGGACGCGGCAGCGCGCGGCGCATCACCTTGCCGTGCAGGTTCAGCGGCAGCGAGGCCATGTGCAGCAGGTAGGCCGGGTGCATGGACGAAGGCAGCCACTGCGCCAGGTGCTGGCGCAGGCTGTCGTCGGCCATTGCGGCGCCGGTGTAGTAGCCGCACAGCACCACGTCGTGGCCGTTGGCCGGATGTGCCACGACCACTGCCTGCTCGATGCCCGGGTGCTGCAACAGCACGTTCTCGAGCTCCGACAGCTCGATGCGAACACCTCGCACCTTGACCTGCGTGTCTTGCCGGCCCAGCAGTTCCACCGTGTAGTCCGGGCGGTAGCGACCGAAGTCCCCGGTGCGATAGGCACGATCGTGACCGCTATCAGGCACGGGGTTTTCAACGAATCGTTCGGCGGTCATGGCCGGGTCGCCGACGTAACCGAGGCTCATAAACGCTGTGCTGATGTAGACCTCGCCGATCTCACCCGGATCGCACAGCTCACCGTCCTTGACGATCAGCAGCGCAGTGTTCGGCAGAGGCTTGCCTACCGGGACCATGCGCGCCGCGTCGAGGTTGCCCTCCGGGATCCGATAAAACGCCTTCGCGAGCGTCGTCTCGGAGGGCCCATAGACGTTCACCAGTTCCGTGCCCGTGCCCATCAGGTCGCGCCAGCGCTGGACGTCGGTGCCGTAGAGCGGTTCGCCGGCCAGCAGCACGTGGCGCAAGCGGGTCAGGAGCGCTCTCGGCTCGCGACGAAGCGCCAGCTCCTGGAGCAGCGCGCGGAAGAGCGTCGGCACGCAGTGCATCACGGTGATGCGTTCCGCATCAAGCCAGTCGAGCAGGCGATCGATGCCGGCGCGCGTCTCTGCCGAGGGCACACACACGGTGCCACCGGCCACCAGCGGCACGAACAGGTCGCGCAGGCTGACGTCAAACGTCGGTGGCGCCAACTGGCTCACGCGAACCGCGTGGTCCAGGCCGAACTCCTGCAGCTCCCAGTGAATGAAGTGGCCGAGCCCCTTGTGCGTGCCGAGAATCGCCTTGGGCTCGCCGGTCGAACCAGAAGTAAAGACGATGTAGCAGGGATCGTCGGGCGAGATCGCCACTGCGGAATGGATCGCCGGCGACGGGGGGAGCCCGTCGAGGTCGAGGCGAGGCAGGTCGGATTCAACCGCGGCCCACGCCGCCGCGCGTTCGCGATCAATCACCACCAGCGCCGGCGTCACCGTCGCCAGGAGTTTCCGTTGGCGCAGCACGGGTGCGGCAGGATCCAGGGCCACGAACACCCCGCCGGCCTTCATCACCGCCAGCATGGCGGCCACATAGCCGGCGCCAGGCGCGAGAAACAACGCCACCACACCGCCCGCCTGCAGACCAGCCTGCCGCATGGCCGCCGCCGCACGATCGGCGGTCTCGTTCAACGCGCCGTACGAGACCTCGCCGTCCGCGGTTCGTACCGCCGCCTGGTCAGGTCGCGCCGCAGCCACCTGTTCGAACACCGTGTGAAGAACGCCTGTATTCATCGACTCGTTACGCCTCTGGCACCGAAAAACAGTCACGGAAAATCTCGAACGTCAGCACGAACATCAGCACGTCGAGATCGAACGTGGTGTTCACCGCGAAGCCCGGCGTTCGGTACTGGACCTTCAGCCGCTCAACCGTGTCGGCGTTGAAGTAGCCGGCCCGCTTGATGCGGGCGTGGCTCAGCAGGTCCTCGACCCATTCGATCCGGCTCTGCAACAGCAGCGCGCTGGATGAAGCGACGAAACCGAACTTCTCGCGCCCGGCAATCGCCTCGGGCAGCAACCGCTTGCCGACGACTCTCAGCGGGTACTTCTCCACCCCGTCGCGCACCAGCCACTCCGGCGGCGCCGCCTGGACCCAGGCAATCACGCCGGGGTCGAGAAACGGGTAGCGCGCCTCGACCGAGTTCGCATACGCCACGCGATCGCCGTGGTCGGCCAGCAGGTGGTCGGCCAGCCGGACCTTGAAGTCGACATACGAACGCTGGTGGACCGGGTGGCGGCCCCGGACCTTCGCCGTGTCAATCAGCGGCTGGTTGCCGCAGTCGAACGCGTCGAGCCCGTCGGCCAGTGCTGGAGCGTAGATCGCGGACTTGACCTCTCGGAACCGCGTGTAGTGCTTCTCATAAAAGAACGACTCGTCGCCCCACATCCTGGCGCGAAGGTCGCGCTCCAGCCAGTCGTCGAGATCGCCGTGCCCTTCGTCCGCGCGGTCGACGCGGTAGCCGACGTAGCCGCCGAACAGCTCGTCGGCGCCTTCGCCGGTCAGCACGACCTTCATGCCCTCGCGGTGCACGCATTCCGACAGCAGCAGCGAACAGCTATTGTACGACTCCTTCAACGGCGCCTCCGCGTGACGCACCATCTGGGTGAGCCGGGCCGCCAGCTCCGTCGTGTCGAACACCGCGGTGTGATGCGACGCGCCCAGGTGCTGCGCCATCAGCGCCTGGAACGGCCGCTCGTCGATCGCCTTGTCCGGAAAGGCGATCGAGAACGCCTGCCGCTGGCCGGCGGACGCGCGGTCTCGATCAACGCGGTGCACCAGGGCCGCGATCAGCGACGAGTCGAGACCGCCGCTGAGATAGAAGCCCACCGGCACGTCGGCCTGCAGCCGCCGATCGACCGATTCATGCAGCCGCCGCTCGAGATCGTCGAAGTCCGGCGCCGGCACATCGCGGGCATCCGCGCGCAGCGGGTAGTCGAGATCCCAGTACGTCTTTCGCTCGCAGCCAGACGACGTCACCGCCAGGAACTGCCCGGGCGGCAGGCTCTCGACGCCGGTAAACAGCGTGCGCGGGCTGACCGGTCCCGGCAGCGTCAACACCTGGTCCAGCGCGGTCAGATCAACCGACGGCTTCACCGCCGGATGTTCCAGCAGCGCCTTGATCTCCGACCCGAACAACAACGTGCCGTCGCGCCAGGCATAGAACAGGGGCGCAATGCCGGCCGGGTCGCGCGCCAGCATCAGGAAGCGCGTGCGGCTGTCGAACAACGCGAACGCAAACTGGCCGTTCAATTGCTCCACGAACGCCGGCCCATGCTCTTCGTACAAATGGACCAGCACTTCGACGTCCACATCGGCCCGAAACCGATGCCCTTGCTCCACCAGCCGGCGCCGCAGCGCCACGTGGTTGTAGATCTCGCCGTTGCAGACCGCGACGATCGCCCGATCTTCGTTGTAGATCGGCTGCTGGCCATGGGCGACGTCGATGATCGACAACCGCCGGATGCCCAACCCAAGGCCGGCCTCGTTGTGCACGCCGCCTTCGTCCGGACCGCGGTGCCGCAGCGCCTCGGTCATGCGTTCGAGAATGCCGCCGTCTACGGGCGACGCGCTGTCCCTGGTGTAGATGCCGGCGAAGCCGCACATGCTACGCGTCCTCTTTGGCGCCCAAGGCGGGCGACAGAATCGCAGCCGGCGAGCTCGCGGCCGGCGCGCCATCGAGCATGCGACACAAGCTGCGAATCGATGCATCGGGCTGTTCGCCCACGGCCTGCAGGATCGTTCTCAAACGATCGCCCAGCTTCAGTAGGGTGGCGCGATCGAACACCGCGGTCGCGTACTCGATCTCCGCCGCCAGCCCGTTATCCCCATCGCTGAACATTACGTTGATCGGGAACATCGTCGAGCGGCTGGACGAGGGCACGGCCGTCACGGCGAGATTTCCCAACCGCAGTGATGGTGTGGCCGCGGGCATGAGGTTGACCTGCACGTCGAACAGCGGCGCGCGGCCCTGACCCGCCTTGATGCCGAGGTCTTCGACAATGCGGTCAAACGGGTAGTCCTGGTGTGACAACGCTTCGGTCACGGCCTTCTGGACGCGCGCCAGCAGCACGGGGAACAACTCGCGCCGGCGCACGGTGGCTCGCAGCACGACGTTGTTCAGGTAGTAGCCGATCTGATCCTCGAGCTCGGGACGCACACGGCCCGACACCGGCGTGCCGACGACGATGTCGTCCTGGCCGGTGAAGTGGTGGAGGACGATGGCGGTGGCCGAGAGGAGCAGGGAGAAGAGCGTCGCGCCGTGTGCGCGGCATACGCTATCCAGACGGGAGCGGTCGTCGGCATCCAGGCGGAACACCACCTGGTCGCCTTCGTACCGCGGCAGCGCCGGCCACGGGCGATCGGTCGGCAGGTCGAGCACCGCCGCGTCCTGCAGGCGGCCGGTCCAGTAGTCTCCGCTTGCCCGCAACGACTCGAGGGCTGACGCTCGATGCTGCCAGACCGCAAAATCCTTGAACTGGATGGGTAGCGGCGCCAGGTCGACAGCCCGACCCTCGGACCTCGCCGCGTAGTGCGCGTGCAGGTCGCGCATCAACACGCTGAGCCCCAGGCCATCCCCGACGATGTGGTGCAGCGTGACGAGCAGCATGTGTTCTTCGTCGGCCAATTGGACCAGTCGCGCGCGGACCAGCGGCGGCGACGCCAGGTCGAACGGACGGGCACCCTCGGCGCGGAGTTCATCACTGAGAGCGGCGGCCTGGCCGGGGACATTTCGCAGATCGACCACCGGCGCGACCGGCGCGGCCGCCGGCATCACCCGCTGGCGCGGCTGCCCGGCCACGGCGACGAAGGCCGTTCGCAGAATCTCGTGGCGCGCAGTGCAGTCCGCCAGCGCGAGCCGCAGGTGCTCGAGGTCGAGCGCGCCGCTCACCCGGAGCGCGTAGCTCATGTTGTAAGCCGCCGACGCCTCGGGGCTCTGCGAGAGGATCCACAGGCGCCGCTGCGCATGGGTGAGCGGGTAGTCATCGGCCGGTGGCGCAGGCGTAATGGTGTCGGACTCGCCCGCGGCCGCTGACAGCGACTCGATCATCGCGCCAAGGGTCGGTCGCGACAGGAACTCGCGCAGCGACACCTGGGCCTGGAACAAGCGATTGACTCGCGCGACGAGCTGGGTGGCGACCAGAGAATCGCCGCGAAGGTGAAAGAAGTCGTCGGCGGGTTCCACCCGGTCGAGCCCAAGCATCTCGCGCCACACCGCGGCCACGCGCTCTTCCAAGGGCGCGGCGGTGAGGCTTGGGGCCTGGGGCGTGGGGCTTGATGCCGCCTTGCGAGCAGGCGACGTCACCCACCGCGCCCTCCTCTCACCAAGGTCCATCGTCGAGACGACAATTTGGCTGCACCGCGGCGCCTGCAGTACGCGGTCGAGCAGCGCGGCCGCATCAGCGATGGCGATCGCTGTCGGATCGACTGTGGCTCCGGGCTGCTGCCAGCCATCCCAATTGATAGTCAGCCACTCGGTGCGTGGGTCGTTCGCGTGCGAGCGCGCCAGGGCATCGAGCACGTGGTTGGCCGCCGAGTAGGCCGCGAAGCCCAATCCGCCAAGCACCGAGGCCAACGACGAGAACAGGCAGACGAAGTCCGGGGTGCGAGAGTGAAACACGCGTTCGAGCACCATCGCGCCGTGGGCCTTGGCGCCGAACTGTCGGTCGCGCACCGCCGGGTTGATCGCGTCAACCGCCACGACGGTCTCGGGCGCGGCCACGCCGGCCAGATGAAACACACCGTCGATGCGGCCCCACTTGCGCTCGGCCTCCGCAATCGCGGCGGCCACGGCCGGTTCATCAGTCACATCTGCCTGAAGCGCCAGCACGGTGCCGCCCGCGGCCTCGATCCGCCGAATCCGCGGATCGGAGCCGGCGACCGCACGCCGGCCGATCAACACCAGCCGGGCACGCACCGTGCGCGCCAGGTGCTCGGCCAGCAACAAGCCCAGTGATCCCAGGCCACCCGTGATCAGGTAGACGCCTTCGCTGCGCAGGCGCTGGACGGGATTCCCGCCTGGCAGCGACGCGTAGTCTTCGACCCAGCGCTGCGGTCCGCGTAGCGCCACACCGGGCTCGACGGCCGACAGCAGCTCGTCGGCAAGCCGCGCGGGCGACGTGGACGCATCGACGTCGATGTTGCGGCACGTGGTGCCGTGAAACTCCTGGGGGATGACGCGGATCGCGCCAAGCACGGCCGCCTGGGCCGGCTTCTGCGATTCGTTGCCCGAGACGGGCTGCAGCCCGTGCGTGATCACGGTGATGCTCGCATCGGCCAACGCGTGATGCGCAGCCAGCGAACAAGCCACGTCAACAACGGCCTGGAACCCGCGGTCGAGCGTGGACGCGAAGTCCGCAGCCGCATCGAGTGACCAGAGATGCGCCACCGACCGGGGCAGTGATCCCGCTCGGGCCAACTCGCGGACGATCGCATCCAGGTCGTCCTGGCGCCCGGGCCTGGCAGTGAACGCATCCACTCCGTTCAGCTCGAACGCACTGCCGGCCTGCACCGTGGCGACGCGATGGCCGCGTCGCCGCAGCTCGTCGCTCAACGCACGGCCCCGCCCGCCTTCGTCCTCGAAACACAGCCAGCCGCCGGCCGCCTCCGGTGATTGCTGAGGCGACCCGTCCGGCCACGTGCGCCGCCACGCGGGTGTGTAGAGCCAGCGCGACATGTCGGCGTGCGGTGGCTCCAGCGTGGACGCGTCTGAGGCGATTGGCTCGGTCTGCGAGCGCGCCGCGATCCAATGCCGCGAGTGCTCGAAAGGCGTGCCGGGAAGGGACACTCGCTGGCGGTTGGGCTCGCCAAAGGCGTCCCAATCGACCGTGACGCCTGCGGTCCACAGGTCGCCAAGGCTTGTCAGCAGCGTGCGATGGTGATCGTCAGCGGCGGCATCGGCCACGGCACAGGACGCCAGGCACATCGACTGCGCGGTGGTTGACCGGCGGGCGAGCTGCGTCAGCGACTGGCCCGGTCCCACTTCGAGGAAGGTCGCGCTCGGATACTCGTGGAGCAACTGCCGGATGCCGGCGGCGAACTGCACGGGCCGGCGCGCGTGTGCCGCGTAGTAGGAAGGATCAACAGCCGACCCGGGTGTGATCCAGGTCCCGGTGACGTTCGAGATCCATCGACCGTGAGGCGCGCCAAGGGTATGACGGCCGACCTCCGCGGCAAGACGCTCGAGCATCGGCTCCATGGCCTGCGTGTGGAATCCGTGACCGGCAGGCAGCCGTTGCGAAGTGATCCCCTCACGGCGAAGACGTTGCTCATACGCCTCGATTGCGGTGGCGCTGCCGGCAAGCACACACCGATCGGCGGCGTTGATTGCCGCCACTTCGACACCAGTGTCGGCGGCAAGTGCTTCGGCTCGCTCTGGCCCGAGGGGGACGGCAAGCATGGCGCCGGGCGCCGCCGCCTGCATGAGCCGCGCGCGGGTCGCCACCACCGACAGCATGGTCGGCAGGTCCATTACGCCGGCGAGATGCGCCGACAGGTACTCCCCAAGGCTGTGGCCAATCGACGCCACCGGCCGCACACCCCAGTGCTGCCACAACTGCAGCAGCGCGTACTCGACCGCGACAATCGCCGGCTGGGCCAGCTCGGTTCGCGTCAACTCGGCGGCCGCCTGCCGGTACTCATCCTCGCTCTTCGGATACAACAGCGACCGCAGATCGCGGCCAAGCAGCGGGCCGAGCAGTTCAGCGCACGTATCGATCGCGCCGCGAAACACCGGCTCGTGGCGATAGAGGCTCTCGGTCATGCCGGCGTGCTGACTCGCCTGCCCGCTGAACATGAAGATGACCGACGGCGCATCGGCCGGCGACTGACGCGCACGAACAGGGTGCCTGGCAGCGGCGGCGGCTTCGGCCTCATTCGCGGCGACGATGCAGTGGCGCCAGGGGAAGGCCCGGCGACCTGTCTGGAGCGTCCAGGCCGCGTCGGCGAGGTTGGCGCCGGGTTCTGCCAGCGCGCCGCCAATCGCATCGACATGCTTCGCCAGCGACTCGCGTGACCGCGCCGAAATCGGCAACAACTGCATGGGCCGCATCGGCAGGGACGACTCGACGCGGTCGGCCTCTTCGAGCACGACGTGCGCGTTGGTGCCGCCGATGCCGAAAGAGCTGACACCGGCTGCGCGCAGACCGTCAGGAGCCGGTGTCGGCCAGGCCCGCAGCTCCGCGTTGACGAAGAACGGGCTCGCCTCGTACGCCAGTTCGGCATTGGGCCGGCGGAAGTGCAGGCTGGGCGGCAGTTGCCTGTGATGCAGGCTGAGCGCCGTCTTGATGAGACCGGTAACTCCGGCGGCCTCGTCCAGGTGGCCGACGTTGGTCTTGACCGATCCGATCGCACAACACTGCCGGCGCGTCGTCTTGCGGCGGAACGCCTTGGTGAGCGCCGCGAACTCGATCGGATCGCCAATCGGCGTGCCCGTGCCGTGGGTCTCCACGTAGCCGATCGAATCGACCGCCACGCCGCTCATGGCCAGCGCCTCGGTGATCACCCGAGCCTGGCCCTCGACGCTTGGCGCGGTATAGCCGGCCTTGGCCGCGCCGTCGTTGTTGATGGCGCTGCCGCGCACCACCGCGTAGATGGTGTTGCGATCGGCCACGGCGTCAGCCAGGCGCTTCAGCACGACGACCGCGCCGCCATTGCCGCCGACGGTGCCACGCGCATCGGCGTCAAAGGCGCGGCAATGCCCGTCAGGGGACAAAATGCCGCCCTCGTCGTAGAGGTAGCCTTTGTCCTGCGGCAGTTGAATGCTGATACCGCCGGCCAGCGCCATGTCGCACTGCACGTTCAGCAGTGCCTCGCACGCCAGGTGCACGGCCACGAGCGAGGTCGAGCAGGCGGTGTTGACGCTGAGGCTCGGACCGCGCAGGTCGAGCGCGAACGAGGTTCGCGTCGCCAGGTAGTCCTGGCCGTTGCCCATCCGCAGGCGCAACTCGCCGACGTCGGCCAGCGCGGCTCGAGTCGGCCACAGGTGGTGCAAGAGATAGGTGCTGAAACCGCAGCCGGCGTAGACACCAATCGTGCCGGCATAGCGCACCGGGTCGTGCCCGGCGTCCTCGAGCGCATGCCAGGCCAGCTCCAGGAACACACGATGCTGCGGATCCGTGATGCTGGCTTCCCGCGGCGACATGCCAAAGAAGCCGGCGTCGAACGCATCAACACCGTCGAGCACGCCGTTGACGGGAACGTATCGCGGGTCGCCGAACAGCGCATCGGGAACGCCTGCCGCGCGCATCTCGTCACGGCCGAGGCGGGTCAGGCACTCGTCGCCCGCACACAGCCGGCGCCAGAAGGCGCGCGTGGTCGCGGCTCCGGAGAAACGCCCGGCCATTCCGACAATGGCGACAGCTTCCCGGTGATCAACGGTGGTCATGAATGGTGAAGCAGTGATTGTAGCGTGCGCGGGCTACTGGCGCGGACGCGGCCGTCGCGCCTGCCGGCGTGCCGCGGCGCGATCGCTCGCCGAGTTGTCGTCGCTCGCCGCCACATCACCGGGCTCGAGGTGCAACGCCAACGCCGCCGGTGTCGGGAACTGGAACAGCGCAACGACCGGGATGTCGCGCGAGAGCTCCGCTTCGAGCTTGCGGCGCACCCGCACCGCGAGCACCGAGTGCGCGCCGTGGTCGAACACGTTGTCGTCTGGTCCCAGGCCGTCCTGGGCCAGCGCTTCGCGCCACACCTCGACGATGCGCCGCTCGAGCTTGGTTCGGGGTGCACGACGCGGGCTCCCGGCAAGCGGCGCCTGTGGCGCAGGCAGCGCACGCTCATCCAGCTTGCCGTTGACGGTCAGCGGGATGACGTCAAGGGCTGTAAACGCGGCGGGCACCATGTAGTCAGGCAGCACCTGCTGCGCATGCCGGCGCAGTTCTTGTGCATCGATCGGCGCGGCGACGGGCACGTAGTACGCCGCGAGCGTCGCCGAATCCGACCCCTGGCGCACAATCACGACGGCTTCGCGCACCGCCGGATGCCGCGTGATCACCGACGCGATCTCGCCCAGCTCGACGCGGTGGCCGCGAATCTTGACCTGCGTATCGACGCGGCCGAGGTACTCAATCTCGCCGCGACGCGTGGCGCGCACCCGATCCCCGGTTCGGTAGATGCGGCGGCCGGCGTGGAACGGATCCGCCACGAACCTCTCCATCGTCAGCGCCTCGCGCTGCCAGTAGCCGCTGGCCAACCCTGCACCGCCGACATACAACTCGCCGGACACCCCCACCGGCACCGGCTCGCGGTGCTGGTCGAGGACCAGGAGATAGAGGTCGGGAATCGGCTCGCCGATCGGGCTTGTGGCGGCCAGCGCATCCGAGGCGCGCAGCGGTCGATAGGTCACGTGCACGGTGGTCTCGGTGATGCCGTACATGTTGACGAGCTGTGGCGAGTGGTCGCCGTGACGCGCGAACCACGGCGCCAGCTCCGAGGGGTGCAAGGCTTCGCCGCCGAAAATCACGAAGCGCAACGCGAGCGGCAACTCGTTGCGCTGGGCGGCGTCGGCGTGCAGCAGTTGGCGGAACGCGGACGGCGTCTGGTTGAGGACGGTCACCTTCTCGCGGCTGATCAGCCGGTAGCACTCCTCCGGGTCGCGACTGACCGCGTACGGCACGATCACCAGGCGACCGCCGTGCAGTAGGGCGCCCCAGATCTCCCACACCGAGAAGTCGAAGGCGTAGGAGTGGAACAGCGTCCACACGTCGCCTGCGCCGAAGCCGAACCACGGCTGCGTGGACGCGAACAGCCGGAGCACGTTGGCGTGCGTGATCACCGCGCCCTTGGGCTCGCCGGTGCTGCCCGAGGTGTAGATGACGTACGCGGGATCAGCCGGCGAGACCGCGGGCCCGCGCCACGACTCGGCCCCTGCCGCAGGCGATGGCGGCAGGATCAGCTCGTCGCTGGCCGTGATGCCGGCCGTCGCGCCATGGGTCACGACAAACGGCACGCCGGCGTCCTGACGAATGAAGGCCAGCCGGGCGGCCGGGGCATCGGGGTCGAGCGGCACGTAGGCGGCACCGGCCTTCAACGTGGCCAGGATGGCGACTACCTGCTCCACCGAGCGATGCACGCACACGCCAATCAGCGAACCCTGGCCGCGGCCGGCGGCGTCCAGCTGGCGGCGAATGTCGTGCGCGGCATGATCGACCCACCGCTGCAGGTCGCCGTAGCTCACGCTGCGGTCGCCGTCCCGCAAGGCGATGGCGTCCGGCGTTCGCTCCGCCTGCGCATCGAACGCTCCGGCGAGGCTGCCCGACACCGCTCCCTCATGGAACGAATGTGGCAGCGTCGTCAGGCGATCGCGCTCCGCCGTTTCCATCAGCGACAGCCGCGCAACCGCCGTCGACGGACGTGCCAGCGCGCCACCGGCCAGTGTCTGCCACTGATCGACGAAGGCATCGATGGTGTCGGCGCGGAACAGGTCCGCGTTGTAGCGAAGATCGAGGACCAGGCCGTCCGAGGAATCGGTAAAGCTCCACAGCAGGTCGAACTGGGCCACGCCGTAGTCGAGGCCCAGCGACGACACCTCGACCTGCGCCAGCCGCAGCTTCTCGTTGGCCGTGTTCTGGACCGCGACCATGACGTCGAACAACGGGTTGCGGCTGGCATCGCGCGCCGGCTTCAGTTCGTTCACCACCCAGTCGAACGGCACGTCCTGGTGTGCCAGCGCGCCGGTGACGGTTTCGCGCACCTGCGCCAGGAACTCGACGAACGGGACGGCGCCGTCCACGTGATCCCTCAACACGAGCGTGTTGATGAAGAACCCGACCTGCGCCTCGAGGTCGGGATGCGGCCGGCCGGCCACCGGGCAGCCCACCGAGATGTCTGCCTGTGCGCTGTGGCGGTGCAGCAGCACCTTGACGAGCGCGGTGAGCAGCATCGACAGCGTGACGCCTTCGGCCTGCGCGAACGCCGCGAGCTGCTCGGCCATGCGCCGGGGAATGCGACGCTGACGCCGGGCACCGGCATAGGTCTTCTCGGCCGGACGCGGCGCGTCGGTGGGCAGATCCAGCGGCAGCGCGCCACGCAGGCGCTCGACCCAGTAGCGCAGATCGGTGTCGCGCCGTTCGCGGAGACGATCTTCCTGCCAGGCCACGTAGTCGCGGTGCTGGATCGCCAGCGGCAGAAGCGGCGACGCGGTCCCGCGCGTGGCGGCGTCATACAGCGTCATGACGTCGCGAATCAGCACGTCCATGCTCCAACCGTCCGAGACGATGTGGTGCATGTTGACGAGCAGGACATGATCGGCCTCGGCCAGCCGCAGCAGTTCCGCGCGGATCAAGGGCGCCGACAACAGGTCGTGCAGCGTGCCGGCATGGGCGATGGCGCGATGGCGCGCCGATGCCAGGGGATCCGGCTCGGAGTCGAGGTTCACGACCACGAGCGCGCCCGGTGCCTCGCTCGCGACCACCTGGCGAAGCTCGCCATCGCGCTCGACGAACGAGGTGCGCAGCGATTCGTGCCGGCGGATCAATGCGTCGAACGCCTGCGCGAGCGCGCCCGCGTCAAGCTGACCGCGCAGCCTGACGGCGTCGGCCATGTTGTACGCCGCCGATCCGCCAATCTGCGCCAGCACCCACAACCGCCGCTGCGCCGCCGACGTCGCGTAGTCGGGCGCCGCAGGAATGGGCTGGATGCGCTGTGACGGGTCCACGCCCTGCTGCTGATCGATCGCGGCTGCCAGCCCGGCCAGCGTCGGATGGTTGAACACATCGCGCAGCGCCGCGCGCCGGCCGCGCTGCTGCAGGCGGCTCACCACCTGCGATGCCTTGAGGCTGTGGCCCCCCAGCGCGAAGAAGTTGTCGTGCACACCCGGGTCGGGCAGGCCCAGCACCTCGCTCCATACGGCATGCACCACGGCTTCGGTGGCCGTGCGCGGGGCCACGTGTTCGGTGCGGCGATCGGCATCGCTCGACGGCATCGGCAGGGCACCGCGGTCGATCTTCCCGTTCGGCAGCAGCGGGAAACGATCGAGCACGACGATGCTCTGCGGGATCATGTGGCCGGGCAGCGTCTCCCTGAGGTGCTCGCGCAACTGCGGGATGACGCGGCGGCCCAGCTTCTCCTGCAGCGGATTGCTGGTCAGCGGCAGCCACTCGGCGCCCGGCCGCTCGGCCGACTCGAGGTGGGCGCGGACCGGGGGGCTGTCACGGTGCGAGAACAGCACGGCGAACTCGCCGGCCTCGCCATCAGGCTCGACCAGAACCTCGACGCGGTATGGCGATCGCTTGGCGAGCTGCCAGATCGACTCGGGGTCCACGTCGCCGCGCCGGTGGCCGTCCGCCATCAGCCATTCGCGCAGTTCGGTGACCGTCGCTGTCGTCGGCGCCTTCGCGAGCCACTCCAACATGCGACGCTCGTCGCGCAACCGCGCGTTCGCGACGTGGCGCAATCCCCAGTAGTCCGGCCGTGCCACCTCGAGGTGGCGCTCGAGCTCGGCAAGGCTCCAGGGCTCGGCACGCCAATCGGACCAGCAGGCCGGCAAACTCTGGGCGGTGTCATCCGCGCCACCGACAGCCAGGACCACGTCGTAGCGGAAGCGCGTCATCTCGTTGTGGACGCGTCCGCGCTTGGGCTGCATCCTGACCGGCGCCTGCGACAGCTCGCGGCCGATGGCGTCGAAGAACCGGGGCGCAATCAGCAGCTCCTGCTCTCGAGCCATCTGCTCGTCGATGGTCGCGGCCAGGCGGCCGGCCGTCACCGACCCGGCGGCCTTCGCGACCTGCACCGAGGCGTGGTAGCTGCGCAGCAACGGCAGGCTGCGCACATCGCCGACGAAGATCGAGCCGCGGTCGCCGATGACGCTGGCAGCGCCCCGCAGCACATCGTGCAGGTAGCCGGCGCTCGGGAAGTACTGCACCACGGAGTTCAGCACCACCGCATCAAACGAACCGGGTGCAAAGCCGCTGTAGTCGTCCGCGGTGCGCCGCATCAGGCGGACCCGCTCCATGCCGCCACCGACGTGCCGGCGGTCTTCGAGCTGGCGAATAGCGGTCTCGGACAAGTCAGTGCCGACGTAGTCAACGTGGCGGCCGGCCAGGCGATACAACAGCAGGCCGGTACCGCAGCCAATCTCGAGCAGCCGCGCGGCGCGCAGGTCGCGGATGCGGGTGACGGCGTTGGCGACGCATTCACGCATCTCGCGATCGGCCAGCGGCTCGCCGGTGTAGGTGCTGTCCCAACCAATGGTGTTGAACGTGGGCCTGCTTGTCAGCACGCGGTCGTCGGCGTAGCTTTCGTCGTGCAGGTCCTTCCACAGGGAAACCTGCTCCTGCATCAAGCCGGCCGCGGTGCCCGCATCGCCCTCGGGTTGGATGTAGGCGACGATCTGACGATCGCCTGGCTCGCGTTCGACGTCGACCACGACGGCCGCGTGGACCGACGGGTGCTGTGCGATCACGGCTTCCACCTCGCCGAGTTCGACACGGAAGCCGCGAATCTTCACCTGCTGATCGAAACGGCCGATGAACTCGAGCGTGCCGTCGTGGCGCCAGCGTCCGAGGTCGCCGGTGCGGTAGATGGTGTCGCCAAACGTGCGCTCGGCGTGCAGGTTCGGCACGAACGCGGCCGCGGTCCGCTCCGGCTGGCGCCAGTAGCCGGCGCCGACGCCGATGCCGCTGACGGCGATCTCCCCCGGCACACCGATGGGTGCCAGCTGGCGATTGGCATCGAGCACCATCACACTCATGTTGTCGAGCGGCACGCCAATCGGCACCGTCGTGCACTGCGCATCCAGCGGCACCGCCACCACCCCCTGGCACACATCGTCGGCCGCCTCGGTCGGACCGTAAGCATTGACGATGGGGACCTGAGGCCACACGGCATGGCAGCGGTTGACCAGCGCCACCGGAGCGGCTTCGCCGGTCACCATCACGTGCTGCAGGTGCGGCACCGCGCGCGCTGGTTCGGGCAGGCTCGCGGCATGCGAGACGAGACCGTCGAGCACCGCGGGCACCAGCTCGATCAGGGTGACGTGCTCGCGCTGGATCAGCGCCAGCAGCGCCGATGGGCTCACCATCACGTCGAAACCCGCGAACACGGTGCGGCCACCCGCCAGCAGCGGCGCCAGGCATTGCCAGACCGAGATATCAGACGACGCGGGTGCGCTTTGCAGGAAGGCCGACTGCCCGGTGAAGTCGAGCAAGCGGAACTCTGCGTAGATGTGGTTGAGCGCCCCATCGTGCCGGACGAGCGCGCCCTTGGGAAGGCCCGTCGAGCCCGAGGTGTAGATCATGTAAAGCGCGTCGCGGGGACCGTTGGCGATCGCCGGGTTGCGGTCGTCACCGCCGGCCACCGGCAGCAACAGGACGGCCGCCGGCACGGTGGCCTGCAGCCGTTCGAGCAGGACCGAGCGCGGCTCGTCGGAGAGCACCACCGGGCAGCCGCTGTCCTCCAGCATGTGCCGCACCCGCTCGGCTGGATACGCCACGTCGATCGGCACGAACACGCCCCCGGCTTTGGCCACACCGAGAATGGCAGACAGATAGTCGATGCCGCGGGGGATGAACACGCCGGCTGGAACACCCGGTCCGACACCTCGTTCGCGCAGCGCGTGCGCAATACGATTGGCGCGCGCATTGAGCTCGGCGTAGGTGATGGTCTCCAGGCCATCCACCGCGGCCACGCGCTCAGGTCCCAGCGCTACCTGCTCTTCGAACGCCTCGACGTACGAGCGCTGGACCGGATACTCGTGACGCGGACCATTGCTGAGCGCCACCAGCTCGCGCTGCTCGTTCTCATCCACGATGACCGCGGCATCAACCGTCGTCTTTGCGTCGGCGACGATGGCCTTGACCAGCGTCTGCAGGTGCCGCGTCATGCGCTCGGCCGTGGAGTGGTCGAAGAGATCGCGGTTGTACTCGAGCACGCCGGTCAGCCCGCCCGGCGTCTCCCACATGTCGAGCACGAGATCGAACAGGGCCGCGCGCCGCTCGACGTGAACCGAGCTGAACTGCAGTCCGCTCACATCCACCGCGTCCATGGGCGCGTTCTGCAGCGCGAACATCACCTGGAACAACGGGCTGCGGCTGAGATCGCGTTCCGGCTGCAGTTCGTCGACCAGCTTCTCGAACGGCAGGTCCTGGTGGGCATAGCCGTCGAGGGTCAGCCGCTGCACGCGGTCGAGCAGGTCGATGAAGCGCGGGGAGCCTGACAGATCCACGCGTAGCGCCAGTGTGTTGACGAAGAACCCGAGGAGCTGCTCCAGGTCCTGGTGCTGACGGTTGGCAATCGGCGAACCAATCACCAGGTCGTGCTGCCCGCTGTAGCGATAGAGCAGCGTCGCAAACGCGCTCAGCAGGGTCATGAACAGCGTGGCGTTCTGCTCGCGGCCCACCCGATGCAGGCCGTCGCAAGTCGCGCCATCGATGGTGAACCGCACGCTGCCGCCGCGGAACTGCTGCACCGCCGGCCGCACGCGGTCGGCCGGCAACGACAGCGTCGGCGGCGCGCCGGCAAGCTGGCGCCGCCAGTAGTCCATGTGCTGCTGGAACCGGTCACCCGCCAGGCGCCGGCGCTGCCAGGCCGCGAAGTCCGCGTACTGAACGGCAAGCGGCACCAGGGTCGAAGGCTCGCCGAGCCGCGCGCGATAGAAGTGCGCCAACTCGCGCGTCATCACCCCCAGCGACCAGCCGTCCGTGACGATGTGGTGCATGGTGAGAAGCAGCACGTGATCGCTGTCCTCGAGCGTGAGCAGAATCGCGCGCAGCAGCGGCGGATGCGCCAGGTCGAACGGGATGGCCGCCTCGCGACGGGCACGATCGTGGATGACGCTCTCGATGTCGGTGGCGTGCGACCGATCGATCCGCTCCTGCGAGAGGACGATGGTCACTCCGTTTCGCACCACCTGCCGCGGGCGGCCGCCCTCGTCGAGGAAGGCGGTGCGCAAGATGTCGTGCCGATTGACGATGTCCTGCAGCGCGCCGCCAAGCGCCTGGCGGTCGAGCGGTCCGCGGATGCGGATGGCCAGCGGGCTGTTGTAGAACGGGTTGTCGGGCTCGAGCTGCGCGAGGAACCACAGGCGCTCCTGCGCGAACGACAGCGGCCGCTCGTCGGCCGGGCCGAGCCGCGCAATGGCATCGACCTCGCGGGGGCCGCCGCTGCCGTCGATCGCGGTGGCGATGTCGTTCAGTCCCGGCGTCTCGAAGATCCGCGCGATCGGCAGGTCCACCTGGAACTCGGCACGCACGCGGGCCACGAGCTGCATGGCCAGCAGCGAGTTGCCACCGCACGCGAAGAAGTCGGCATGCGGATGTCCCGGCTCGCTGCGCAGCACATCGGTCCAGAGCGACGCCAGTGCCGACTCGGTCGTGGTCCACGGCCGCGCCATCTCGGCGGACGCGGCGTCGGGCGGCGCAGGCAACCGCGCGCGATCGACCTTGCCGTTCGGCGTCAGCGGCAACTCGTCGAGCACGATGATCTGTGACGGCACCATGAACGCGGGCAACTGCCGCTGCAGGTGCTCGCGCAAAGATGGCCCGGCAAGGACGGAGCGCTCCCCGACCACGTAGGCGACCACCCGGCGGTGGGCCGTCTCGCCCACGACCAGCACTACGGCATCGCGCACATCAGGAACGCGACGGAGCACCGCCTCGATCTCACCGGGCTCGATGCGGAAGCCGCGCAACTTGATCTGCGCATCGAGGCGTCCGAGAAACTCGAGCTGGCCGTCGGCGCGCCACCGGCACCGATCGCCCGTGCGATAGAGCCTGCCGAGCCCGGTCACTTCGATGAAGCGGTCGCCCGTGAGCGCTGGATCTTTCCAGTAGCCGCGCGCCAGGCCATCACCGCCGATATGCAGTTCGCCCGGCACGCCAATGGGCACGGGCTGCCGCTGCGTATCGAGCACGAACGCGGTCGTGTTCGCGATCGGCCGGCCAATCGGCACCGTTTCACCGAGCATCGCGATGTCGGTAATCGGCGCGCAGCAGGTGAAGGTCGTGTTCTCGGTGGGACCGTAACCGTTGATCACCGTGCCGCGCTTGAGCGCCGCGGCCGCGCGACGGACGTGCGGCACCGACAACACGTCGCCGCCCGCCAGCAGGTATCGCAGTCCACGCAGGGCATCGAGGGCATGCTCGACCGCCAGCGTGAACAGGCCGCTCGTCAGCCACAGGGTGGTGACGCCGTGCGCGGCGATCAGCGCCGAAAGCTCCGCCAGCGACGGGTGGCGCGTCTCGCACAGGACCAGCCGGCCACCGGTCAATAGCGGCGCCCACACCTCGAAGGTCGACGCGTCGAACGCGATCGACGAGTGGTGCAGCACCACGTCCTCGGGTGTCAGGGCCACGTAGTTCTGCGCCAGCACCAGGCGGGCAATCGCGCGATGCGGTACCGCCACGCCCTTCGGTTGCCCGGTCGAACCCGACGTGAACATGACGTACGCGAGCGAGTCGCCGGTCACCGGCAACGGCAACGCCGGAGGAGCCGCGGCGATCTCGGCCTCGGCCTCGTCGAGGCAGAGCACCGTGATCGCCGGCGCGCCGGGAAGCGACGCCGCGCTGGCCGTCGTCGCCAGCACGATCGACAGGCCAGTGTCGCCCATGAGCTGGGCGAGCCGCTCGGCCGGATACGCGGGGTCAAGCGGCACGTACGCGCCACCGGCCTCCAGGATGCCGAGGTAGCTCACCACCATCGGCATTGAGCGATCGATGCACACGCCCACCGGCGTCTCGTGTCCCACGCCGTGGGCCTGCAGCCAGCCGGCCAGGCGGCGAGCACGGGCGACCAGCTCGCGGTAGGTCACCGACCCGTGGCCGTCGATGGCCGCGATCGCATCAGGGTGCAGCTCGGCCTGGGCCGCAACGAGCGCAGCCACGCTCGCGTCACGCGAATAGGTGGTGGACGTCGTGCTCCACTCGGTCAACGCCTGCGCTTCGGCCGGCGACAACAGCGGGAGCTGACTCACCAACGTCTCGGGATCCGCGACCGCGGCAGTCAGCAGTGTCTCGAAGTGCTGCGCCAGGCGAATCATCGTCTCTCGTGACCAGAGGTCGGTGCGGTACTCCCACACGCCGGCCAGCCCGCCGCCTTCGTCGCCGACGTTCAGCAGCAGGTCCACCTTCGCCGTGCCGGGGTCCACGGCCAGCGCGCGCGTGCGCGCCGTTCCCAGCTGCACGGCCGTCACCGGCGCCGTCTGCACCGCGCACATCACCTGGTAGACCGGGCTGTAGCTCAGGCTGCGAGCCGGCTGCAGATCTTCGACGAGCTGATCGAACGGCACATCGGCGTGGCCGTACGCCTCGAGCGTGGTGGCGCGCACCTTTCGGAGCAATGCCGCAAACGACTCGGTAGCCGTGACGGGCGCCCGCAGGGCAACGGTGTTCACCAGCAGGCCGATCAGGCCCTCGGTCTCGCGCTGCGGACGCTGGGCCACAGGACTGCCAATGACGATGTCGGTGGCGCCGCTGTAGCGGTGGAGCACGGCCATCAAGCCGGCGAGCACCGTCATTGCGATCGTCGCGCCCTCCGCCTGTGCCACCTCGCGCAGGCGCGACACCAGTTCGGGCGACAGGCTCACCGGCACCTGCGCACCGGCGTATCCCTTGACCGGCGGCCGCGGCCTGTCGGTCGGCAGCTCGAGCAGCGCCGGCGCGCCATCGAGCTGCGTCCGCCAGTACGCCAGTTGCCGTTCGCGTTCAGGACCGGCCAGCCACTCGCGCTCCCACGCGGCGTAGTCGGCCATCGTGACGGGCATCGGCGCCAGCGATTGCCCGGCGTACAACGCCGCCAGCTCCTGCACCAGCACGCTGAGCGACCAGCCATCAGCAATCAGGTGATGGATGCTGAACAACAGGGCGCGCGCACCGCCGTCGGGGGCTCGCACGAGCGTCAGCCGCAGCAGCGGCTCGGCGGCCAGGTCGAACGGCGCCGCACCGTGGGTGCGCGCACGCCGCTCGAGCGCAGCCTCGAGATCGCGCGACTCCTCCGCCGTGAGCGTCGTCACCGTCAGCGGGTCATACGCCTCCCGCAGCGACACCTGCGGAGCGCCGGCAACGTTGCGCACGTTGACGCGGAGACTCTGGTGCCGCGACGTCAGATCCACCAGCGCTCGCCGGAGCCGCCGTTCGTCGATCTCGCCCTCAACGCCGAGCGCGGCATGGATCGTGTACGTCGAGCCAAGCGTGGCGCCTTCGCGTTCCGCCAGGAACCACAGGCGCTGTTGTGCCGCCGTTAGCGTGAGTGGCGTTTCCGGATGATGCGCAATGGCCGGCAAGCGGCGCGCCTGCGTCGCACCGGCGACGGCATCGGCCAACGCCGCCAGCGTGGACGCTGTGAACACGGTCGCCAGGGGTACTTCGACGCCGAAGGTCGTCCTGATTCGCGCCACGACCTGCATGGCCAGCAGCGAATGCCCGCCGAGCGCGAAGAAGTCGGCCTCGGCATCGCGCACGTCCGCTTGCAGTACCTCGGTCCACAGGCCCGCGAGCACTTCCTCGGTTGGCGTCAGCGCCCGCGTCATGGGCCGGGCAGCTGGGGGCGGCGGCTCCGGCAGCCGGACGCGATCGACCTTGCCGTTGGCGTTCAGCGGCAGTTCGTCGAGCACCACGAACTGCGCAGGCACCATGAACGCCGGCAGTTGCTGCTGCAGGCGGCCGCGAAGGGCCGCGCCGTCGATCGTCGGCGATGCCGCCACGTAGGCGACCAACCGGCGATGGCTGGAGTCGCCGGCCACGACGACGGCCACATCTCGCACGCCAGGCTCGCGTCGCAACGCCGCCTCGATCTCGCCGGGCTCGATGCGGAAGCCGCGCAGCTTGACCTGCGTGTCGATGCGGCCGAGGAACTCGATCTGTCCGTCGCCGCGCCACCGGCAGCGATCACCGGTGCGATACAGCCGGCCGAGTCCCGGCACGTCCACGAAGCGCGCTTGCGTCAGGGCCGCGTCGCGCCAGTAGCCGCGGGCCAGGCCATCGCCGCCGACGTAGAGTTCGCCAGGCACGCCAATCGGCACGGGCTGCCGGTTCGCATCGAGCACATGTGCGCTGGTGTTGGCGATCGGCCGGCCAATGGGCACCGTGTCGCCAATCAGCGCGGCGTCGGTCATCGGCGCGCAGCAGCTGAAGGTGGTGTTCTCGGTCGGACCGTAGCCGTTGATCACGGTGCCGTGCGTCAGTGCCGCCACGGCCCGCTGCACATGGGGCACCGAGAGCACGTCGCCGCCCGCCAGCAGGTAGCGCAGGCCGCGGAGCGCGTCGAGCGCGTGATCGACGGCCAGCGTGAACAGGCCGCTGGTCAGCCACAACGTGGTGACACCGTGGGTGTCGATCAACCGCCGCAGGTCGGCGAGCGATGGTTGCCGCTCTTCGCACAGCACCAGCCGGCCGCCGGAGAGCAGCGGCGCCCACACCTCGAACGTCGACGCGTCGAAGGCAATCGACGAATGGTGCAACACCACATCGTCTTTTTTGGGAGTGAAGTAGTTCTGCGCGAGCACCAACCGCGCAATCGCCCGGTGCGGTACGGCCACGCCCTTGGGCTGTCCGGTGGAGCCCGACGTGTACATCACGTAGGCCAGCGAGTCGCCGTTCGTGTTGGCGGTCACCGGTGGTGGCGCCGCGGCAATCTCGACGGCAGCAGTGTCAAGACACAGCACCGTGACACCCGCAGGCAACCCTGAAGGGTTGCCTCCACCGGAGAGGGCCTTCGCTGTTGCCGTGGTGGCGAGGACGACCGACAGACCGGTGTCGTCCATCAGGTGCGCCAGGCGATCGGCTGGGTAAGAGGGATCCAGTGGCACGTAGGCGCCACCCGCCTCCAGCACTCCCAGCAGGCTGACGATCAGGTTGACCGACCGATCGAGGCACACGCCAACCGGCGTTTCGTTCGCGACGCCGTGCGACTGCAGCCAGCCGGCAAGCTGCCGCGCACGCGTGACAAGCTCGCTGTAGCTGACGACCTCTGAGTCCGAGACGAGGGCGACGTGATCGGGATGAAGCGCCGCCTGTTGGGCGACCAGCGCAGGAAGGGACGTGTCGCGCGGATAAGGAGCGGTCGCGATGCTCCACTGGGCCAGCGCGGCCGTCTCATCGCCGCTGAGCAACGGCAATTGAGCCACGGGCGTCGCCGGTGCGGCGACCGCAGCGTCGAGCAGCGTTTCGAAATGCCGGGCCAGCCGCGCGATGGTGGACGGCGTCCACAGGTCGGTGCGGTATTCCCACACGCCGGCCAGCGCGCCGGCGTCTTCTCCCACGCTCAGCAGCAAATCGACTTTAGCCGTACCCCGGTCCACGGCCAGCAGGCGCGTCGAAGCGGTGCCCAGCACCACAGCCGCCACGGGCATGTTCTGCACCGCGCACATCACCTGGTAGACCGGGCTGTAACTCAAGCTGCGCACCGGGTGCAGATCTTCGACCAGTTGATCGAACGGCACGTCGGCGTGGCTGTAAGCATCGAGCGCCACCTGGCGCACGGTCCTGATCAGCGCGGCGAACGACTGTACGCCGGTCACCGGTGTGCGCAGCGCCACCGTGTTCACCAGCAGGCCGACCAGGCCTTCGGTCTCTCGAAGTAGCCGCTGTGCCAAAGGGCTGCCGATCACGATGTCGGTGGCGGCGCTATAGCGATGCAACAACGCCAGCAGCCCCGCCTGCACGGTCATGGCCAGCGTTGCGCCTTCGGCCTGCCCAAGCGCGCGCAGCTTGTCTACCAGCTGTCGCGGCAAGTGCACCGGGATCTGCGCGCCGCTGTAGCTCTTCACCGCGGGACGGGGCATGTCGGTGGGCAACTCGAGCAGCGCGGGCGCATCGGCGAGTTGCGTGCGCCAGTACGCCAGCTGCCGGGTCCGCTCCGCAGCAGTCAGCCACGCCCCTTCCCACGCGGCGTAGTCCGCCATGGTCACGGGAAGCGGCGGCAACGTGCCGCCGGTGTAGAGCGCAGCCAGCTCCTGCACCAGCACGCTCAGCGACCAACCGTCGGCAATCAGGTGATGGATGCTGAACAGCAGCGCGCGCGGCGCCCCATTGGCGTCCTGCACCAGGGTGAGCCTGAGCAGCGGGTCGGTCGCGAGGTCGAACGGCGCGGCCGCATGCGCCTTCGCGATGTGCAACAGGGCCTCGGCAGCGTGGTCGCGGAGAACCACGATCTGCAACGGGTCGTACGGATCCCGCAGGCTCACCTCGGGTTGGCCGTTGGCGTTGCGCACGTTGACGCGCAGGCTGTCGTGCCGCGCGGTCAGCGCGACCAGCGCTCGCCGCAACGCGCGCTCGTCGAGCGCACCGTCAACGCCAAGCGCCGCACTAATCGTGTAGGCCGCTCCCAACGCGGCGCCCTCGCGCTCGGCCAGGAACCACAGGCGCTGCTGCGCCGCCGTCAGCGTCACCGGGGCGCCCGGGGTATGGACAATCGGCGGACGCACCGATCCGGACCGGTACTGTTCGATGGCCGTCGCTTGTTCGTGCAGGACCGGCTGCTCGAAGACCAGCCGCAGCGGCGCTTCCACGCCAATCCGTTCGCGGATGCGCGCCACCAGGCGCGCCGCCATCAGCGAGTGGCCGCCCACGTCAAAGAAGTTCGAGGTGCGCTCGGTGACCGGTCTGCCCAGCACCTCGGCCCACAGCCCGGCGAGGAGCCTTTCCGCGTCGGTGGCGAGTCCGGCGCCATCGCCGATCACAGCGGCGACCACCGGCGCCGGCAGGTTGCGTCGATCGAGCTTGCCGTTGGCCGTGATCGGCAGCGCGGGCAGCGTCACAAAGGCAGCCGGAACCATGTAGTCGGGCAAGGTGTCGCGCAGCCACGCCTTCAAGTCGGCCGCCACCGCGTCACCAACCACGTAGGCCACGAGCCTGCGCTCAGGACCCGCACTCCAGGTCCCAAGTCCCGAGCCCCAAGCCTCGTTCGGCCACAACACGACCGCGGCCTCGCGCACGCCCGGATGCCTCCGCAAGGCGCTCTCGATCTCACCCAGCTCGATGCGGAAGCCACGCAGCTTCACCTGGCCGTCGCGACGGCCCAGCGCTTCGAGGCTGCCATCGGACAGCAGCCGCGCGAGGTCGCCGGTGCGATAGAGCCGCTGGCCAGGATGCTCGGGGTCGTCGCTGAAGGCAGACGACTCGCGCCGCCAGTAGCCGAGCGCGACGTGCGGACTGCGAATGACGATCTCGCCACACAACCCCGTGGGCTCGTGGTCGGCGTCAACCAGCAGCACCTCGGTGTTCGCCACCGGATACCCGACCGGCACGCCGTCCCTCACCAGCCGCGCGTCGCGGTCGAGGATCTGCTGCAGCGTTACCGTCGATTCGGTCGGTCCCAGTCCGTTGATGAACAGGCAGTCGCCGCTGAAGCGATTCCGGAACAACTCGAAGTCGGCGCGCGTCACGGCCTCGCCGCCAAGCACGACCAGGCGCACGGACGGCAGGTCGCGATGCGACCCGTCGGTGAGCAGCCGGAACACGGTCGGCGTCGAGTGGTAAATCGTGACCGCCTCGCCGGCGATCCAGTCGATCGCATCACGCGAGGTGTGTTGTTTCAGGTCTACCGGGACCAGCGTGGCGCCGTTGAGCAAGGCGCCAAACACGTCCATCACCGCCGCGTCGAACGCATAGGACGCGACCTGCAACACGCGGTCGCCGGCCTGGATACGCAGCCGCTCGGTGTACTCGCGGATGAAGTGCAGGACATTGCGGTGGTTCTGCACCACGCCCTTGGGCAGGCCGGTGGACCCCGACGTGTAGAGCACGTAGGCGATGCTGTCCGGCGAGACCGCCGGCAGTTCGTCAGCGGCATCAACACCCGGATCGTCCACGTCGATCAGCGGGCAGGTGGCGCCGGCAATGCGCCGTGCGAGCGGGCCCAGTGCCGCGCACGACACCACGGCCGACACTTCGGCATCCGCCGCGATCTGCACCAGCCGCTCGGGTGGATGCGAGGCGTCGAGTGGCACGTACATCCGGCCGGCCTGCAGGGCGCCAAGAATGCCGACCGGCATGGACGCATCGTGTGGCAGCAGCAGCGCCACGGCGCCGGTCGGTCGGGCCTGCAAGATCGCCGCGGCAACCCGTCGCGCCCGTTGATCCAGCTCGCGGTAAGTGAGCTGCGCCGATGGCGTGCGAACGGCCACGGCATCGGGATGGGCGTGGACCTGTTCGCCAAACCGCGAGGGAATCGACTTCTCGATCGAGCCGAAGTCGACCCGTGGTCGATTCGGCACCAGGGCCTGGGCGGCACCGACTCGAGTCCGCTCCGCCACCGCGGGCAGGGTCACGGACGCCAGCGGCGCCGCGGGCTGCGCGATGACTTGTCGCAGCAGATCCTGGAAGCACTCGGCGAGAAACGCGATGGTCTCGCCGGCAAACAGGTCGGCGTTGTACTCCAGTCGTCCGTCGAGCCCACCGTCTTCCAGGACCGCAAACGACAGGCTGAGGTCGAACTTCGACAACAGGCCGAGCGGAGCGCTGACCTGCGCGACCTCGAGTCCATCGAGCCGGACCTGCTCGCTCCGGGTGTTGACCAGGTTCAGCATCACCTGGAACAGCGGCGTGTGGCTCAGCGAGCGATTCGGCTGCAACTGCTCGACGAGATACTCGAACGGCACGTCCTGGTGCGCGTATGCGCCGAGCGCGCTCGTCCGCACATTGGCGAGCACATCCAGGAAGCTTGCGCCCGGGGCGATGCGAGTGCGGACAACCAGGGTGTTGAGGAACAGGCCCGCGACGTGCTCGAGTTCCAGCGCCGGGCGATAGGCCACGGGCGTGCCGACGCAGATGTCCTTCTGCGCGCTCGCGCGGTAGAGCAACACCGAGAAGGCGGCGAGCAGGCCCATGAACAGCGTGCCGCCCTCCGCGCGCGTGACCGCCTCGAGCCGTCCTGCCAGATCCGCATCGATCGGGACGTGCACCTCACCGCCCTTGTGCTCCTGCCTGCTGGTGCGAGCAAAGTCGGTGGGCAGTTCCAGGCGCTCAGGAACCTCGCGCAGTTGCTCGCGCCAGTAAGCCAGTTGCTCCGCCGCCCGCGCGCCAACCTGCGCGCGCTGCCAGCGGGCGTAGTCGGAGTACTGCAACGGCAGTGCGGCCAGGGCCGGCGCCTGTTCGCGGCGATGCGCCGCATACAGCGCAGCCAGGTCGCGAATCAGCAGATCGACCGACCAGCCGTCGCTGACAAGGTGGTGCATGTTGAACAGCAACCGATGGCGGTCGCTGCCCATCGTCACCAGGTGCGCGCGAAACAGCGGTCCCGATGCGAGATCGAACGGACGGCCGGCATGCTCGAGCGCTATCCGGCCGGCGGCCGCCTCGATGTCTGCTGCGCCGCTCACATCGTCGAACGTCAGCGGATCGAACGGCGCCAGGTGGCGAGGGAATGGCGCACCATCTCGCGACACAATCGTCAGCCGCAGCACTTCGTGGCGGGCTACGAGATCCGCGAGTGCTCGCGTCAGCGCAGACACATCGAGCGCGCCTCGCAGATCGAGCGCGGCTGGAATGCTGTAGGCCGTGCTGCCTGGATCAAGTTGATCGAGGAACCACAGCCGCTCCTGCGCAAACGACAGCTCGGGTTCTTCGTTCGACGGCCGCGGACCGAGCGTCACGAGGCCCTGAACCGACTGAGCGTCAATCAGCGATGCGACGCCGGCCAAGGTCGGCTGCTCGAACAACGCGCGCAGCGGCAGCTCGACGCCGAACTCGTCGGCGATGCGCGCCACCAGCCGCGTCGCCAACAGCGAGTGCCCGCCGCTGGCAAAGAAGTCGGCATGGCGTCCGACATGAGCGACGCCCAGCAATTCGCCCCACGTTTGCGCGAGCCGCTGTTCCGTGGGACCTGCGGGCAAGTCGACCGTCGGCACCGCGAGCGCCGCGCCCGGTTCAGGCAGGCCGAGGCGATCGACCTTCCCGTGCGGCGTCAGCGGCATGCGGGTCAGCCGCTCGATGTGCGACGGCACCATGTAAGCGGGCAAGGCCGCGTGCGCGTGCTGCAGGATCGCGTCGTTTGGCGCCGATTCCGCCGCCACTACGTAGGCCACCAGCCGGGAGTGGCCATCGCGCTCGTAGACAAGGGCCACGGCGTCCGCGACGCCGGCGACCGATCGCAGGGCATTCTCGATCTCGCCCAGTTCGATGCGGAAGCCGCGCAGCTTCACCTGGTTGTCGCCGCGTCCCAGGTACTCGAGCAAGCCGTCAGGCCGCCAGCGCACGCGGTCGCCGCTGCGATACATCCGCTGCGTCTCGCCAAACACGGTGATGTCGCGGAACGCGTGCGCGTTCAGCTCGGGCCGATGCAGGTAGCCCGCACCAAGTCCCACGCCGCCAATCCACAACTCGCCGGCCAGCCCCACGGGCACCGGCCGGCCGCCGGCGTCGAGCACGGCAAGCCGCGAGTTCGGAATGGGCCGGCCCAGCGGAATCAGGTCGTCCGTCGATTGACCATCGAACGCCCACGCCAGGCAGATGTCGGTGCACTCGGTCGGGCCATAGCTGTTCAATACGCGCGCCTGGCCGATCCCGTTGGTCAGCCACGGCCGGAGCCGCGACATGTCGATCGGCTCGCCACCCAGCACGACCCAGCGCAGCGTCGCGAGACCGCGCCAGGCCGCGGCATCGTGACGGTCGACCAGCGGGTAGAACGCGCTCGGCGTGCAGTTGATCCAGGTAACCTGCTGCGCTTCGATCTCAGCGCGCAGCGCCAGCGGATCGTAGGTCTCGCTCTCGGGGATGCAGAGGGTGCCGCCGGCCACCAGTGGGGCAAACAGGTTCTTCTGCGTCAGGTCGAAGCCAAGCGCGCTGATCAGCAGCACGCGGTCGCTGTCACCCAGTTGAAGCGTGTTGCCGTACCACTCCACCAGGTTGGCGAACGCACCGTGCCGGACCGCCACGCCCTTGGGCTGCCCGGTCGATCCCGACGTGTAGATGACGTAGACCCAGTCGTCCGATGCCGGCGTGTCGGCGAGATTATCGACGCCGTACTCCGCCAGGCGGTCCGCTTCGCGATCAAGCCAGCACGCCCGTGCCGGACGCGCATCGGCCACCGTTGCGATGGACGAATCGCTGATCACCAACGCCGCACCCGCATCGTCCAGGATGAAGCGCAAGCGCGCAGGCGGATACGCGGGATCGAGCGGCAGGTAGGCGGCGCCGGCCTTGAGCGTGCCGAGCACACCGGCCACCATGTCGACGCCGCGCGGCAGGCAAATGGCGACAACCTGCCCCCGGCCAACGCCTTCGGCCTTCAGATAACGGGCAATCCGGTTGGCGCGCGCGTTCAGCTCGCGATAGCTGACCTGCTCGGTGCCGCAGAGCACGGCGACGCGATCCGGTGTGCGAGCGATTTGCGCCTCAACGGCGGCGACGACGGAGGGCCAGGCTCGGTCGGTGGCTTCGCCGGTTCCCCACTCGGCGATCTGTTGGGCTTCCGGCGGCGCGAGCATGGGCAGCGCCGACAGCGGGGACTCCGAACGGGCCAGCGCGGCGCCCAGCAGCTCGGCGAAGTGGCCAGCCATTCGCTCGATCCGTTCGGGCGCGAACAGATCCGCGTCGTACTCCCACGCCAGTACCGCGTGGTCGTCGTGCTCTTCGACGTAGAGCGTCAGGTCGAACTTCGACACTTCCAGCGACGCCGGCAGGAGTTGCTCGTCAACACCGGCGAGCCCGAGCCGCTGGCCGCGGCCATCGACCATCACGAACATCGCCTGGAACAACGGGCTGTGGCTCAAGCTGCGCGGCAGCTGCAGCGCGTCGACCAGCGCTTCGAACGGCAGATCCTGGTGGGTGAACGCGTCGAGCGTCGTCGCTCGTACCGCGGCCAGCAATTCATCGAAGGTGGCCGCCTGGTCGATGCGCGCGCGCATGACGAGCGTGTTGACGAAGAAGCCGATCAGCCCTTCCGTGGCGTCGTGCCGCCGATTGGCCAACGGCGTCCCAACGCACACATCGTCCTGGCCGCTGTGCCGCGACAGCAGCAGCTGGAACACCGCGAGCAGCGTCATGAACGGCGTGCTCTCGTGGGCGACGTTGAAGCGATGCAGCCGTTGGAGCACCGCGCTGCTGACGCGCTGTCGATGGATGCCACCGCGGTAGCGTTGTTGAGCGGGCCGCGGATAGTCCGTTGGCAACTCCAGGAGCGGCGGCGCCCCCGCGAGCTGTTCGGTCCAGTAGCCCAGTTGCCGCTCCAGCACCTCGCCACGCAGCCAGTTTCGCTGCCAAGCTGCGAAGTCTGGATACTGCACCGGCAGCGGTCGCACGTCCGGCGCGCGGCCGTGCGCGGTGGCCTCGTAGAACACGCGCAATTCGTCGAGCAGCACCCCCAGCGACCACCCGTCGCTCATGATGTGGTGCATGCTGAACAGCAGGACGTGACGATTGTCACCGTGCAGTAGCAGGTGCGCTCGTAACAGCGGCCCCCGTGCCAGGTCGAACGGTTGCGACGCATGCTGGCGTTGCAGCCGCTCCGTCTCTGCCCCCCGCGCCTCGGGAGCGAGCGCCGACAGGTCCGACACCGCCAGTGGATCGTACGGATCGATCACCCGCACCTGTGGCTGTCCAGCAACCGCCGGGAACACCAGCCGGAGGCCGGCGTGGCGGGCCACGACTGCTGCGAACGCGCGGCGCAGGGCGTCCACCTGCAACGGACCATCCAGTTGCAACGCGGCGGGAATGCTGTAGGTGGCCGAGGGTCCTTCGAGTTGATTCAGCAGCCACAGGCGCTGCTGTCCAAACGACAACTGCAGCGGCGCATCGAGCGCGGCAGGTGTCAACGGCGGCAACACCTCGCCGCCGCGCTGGGCATCAATCCGCTTCGCCAGCGCGTGAATGGTCGGTTCGTCGAAGACCGTCCGCAGCCGGATGTCGACCGCGAAGCTGGTGCGGATGCGAGAGACGAGGCGCGCGGCCAGCAGCGAGTGACCGCCAAGCTCGAAGAACGTGGCATGCACGCCGGGACGCTCCACCCCGAGCAGCGACGCCCAGATCGCTTGCAGGGTTCGCTCGGTCTCGGTGCGCGCGGCCGACCCGACCGACTCGTCAGCATCCTCGTCGCGCGGCAGCGCCGCGAGCGCGGTGCGATCGATCTTTCCGCTCGAGGTCTGCGGCAGCTTCTCGCGAACCGTGAGCCGGGCCGGCACCATGTAGTCGGGCAACTTCTCGCGCAGGTGTTGGACGATTCGCTCGCGCACCTCGCGCGGTGACGGACACGCACCGACACCCACAAACGCCGCCAACTGCTTCGACTCACCGGTACCGATCAGCGTGACCGCCGCTTCGAGCACCGACGCTTGCGCGCTCAGTACGGCCTCGATCTCCTCGAGCTCGACGCGGAAGCCGCGCAACTTGACCTGGTGGTCGGTGCGGCCGAGGTACTCGATCTCGCCGTCCTCGCGCCAGCGGCCCACGTCGCCCGTCTTGTAGATGCGGCCGAACTGCTCGTGCTCGACGAACCGCTCCGCGGTCAGGTCGGGGCGATTGAGGTAGCCAATCGCCAGGGCCTCGCCGCCGATCCACAGCTCACCGGGCACGCCGATCGACTGCCGCTCGCCGTGCGGACCGAGCACGTGCATCTGGGTATTGGCGATGGGCCGGCCAATCGGCGGCAACGCCTCCCACTCCCCAATCTGGTCCTGGAGGGTGAAGGCGGTGACGACGTGTGATTCGGTGGGGCCGTAGTGGTTGTGCAGGCGCGCGCGGCTGCGCTCGAAGCAGGCCGTGATGGCCGGCGTAATGCGCAGCTGCTCGCCTGCCGTGATGATGTCTCGCAGGCAATCGGGCAGGCCACCGGGTGCCGCTTCGGCCAGGTGCTGCAGCGCCACGAACGGCATGAAAAGCCGCTCCACTTGGTGCCGGGCAATCCAGTCGACGAGCAGCCGGCTGTCGCGGCGGCTCTCATCGTCGATCAGCACGAGCGTGCCGCCCATGCAGAGCGTGGTCGCGATCTCGTGGAACGACGCATCGAACGTCAGCGGCGCGTACTGAAGTGTGCGGGCGGCACCGTCCAGTCCGGGTTCCTGCCGCTGCCAGTCCATGAGGTTGACGAGCGTGCGGTGAGGGACGGCGACGCCCTTGGGCTGCCCCGTCGATCCCGAGGTGTAGAGCACGTACAACAGGTCTTCCGTGCCGGCGGGACACTCGGGTTCGGGCGCGTCGGCCGGCAATGGCGCAAGATCTTCGATGCGGACCAGGAGCGCGTTGTGTTCCGGCAGACGAGCGTTGGTGGCCGCGTCGGCGACCAGCACGCGCGCCTTCGATTGCTCCAACACGAAGCGCTGCCGCTCGCGCGGATGCGTCGTATCGACCGGCATGCTCGCCGCGCCGGCCTTCATCACCCCGATCACGGCGGCAATGGCCTCGGGACCACGCTCGATCGCCAGCGCCACCGGCTCGTTGGTCGTGACTCCGATCGACCGCAGGTGAGCCGCAAGCTGGTTGGCACGCGCGTCGAGCTCGGCGTAGGTCCACCGCACCAGCGGTGTCTCGATCGCCAACGCGCCTGGCGTCGCGGCCACGTGCGCGGCGAAACGCTCCGCGAGCGTCGCCGTCACCGGCTGCTCGCGACCCGCGCCATTCCACGCGGCCAGCACGGCCTCGTCGTCGCCGAGCATCGACAGCCGGCGCACCTCGGCCTGCGGCCTGGAAACGAGTTCGTCGACCAGTTGCGCAAACCGGGACGACATCCGCTCGATCGTCGAACGCCGGAACAGCGCGGTCGCGTACTCCCACGTGAGCCGGTACGAACCACTCCGTTCAAGCGCCGTCAGCGTCAGGTCGAAGACCGCGCCGCGCTGGCCGCCGCTGACGGCTTCCGCGAACAGCCCACCACCCTCGACCGGCGTGCCGCTTTCCCGCTCGAACACGAATTCCACCTGGAACAGCGGCGACCGGCTGGCCTCGCGCGCCGGGTTGAGGTCGTCCACCAGCCGCGGGAACGGGTAGTCCTGGTGCGCCATCGCATCGAGGTTGGCGCGATGCACGCCCTGCACGAGCGACACGCCGTCGCCGGCCGCATCGGTCGCGATCCGCAGCACCACGGGATTGACGAAGTAGCCGACGATGTCCTGCGTGTCGGCGCCGGTGCGGCCAAGCATCGGCACGCCGATCAGCAACTCGTCCTGCCGGGAGTACCGGGACAGCAGCAGTGCGAACGCCCCCAGTAGCACGCTGTTCGGCGTCACCAGGTGCTGCTTGGCAAAGCTCTTCACCCGCGCGGTCAGGTCGGCGTCGAGCTGGCGCACGAAGCTGTCGCCGGAGTAGTCCTGCGTCGACGGCCGGGCAAAGTCGGTTGGCAGATCCAGCACCGGCAGGGACCCACCCAGTTGCTGCTTCCACCACGCCTGCGCCGCGAGGCCGCGCTCGGAGCGAACCCATTGCTGCTGACGCCGCACGTGCTCGCGGTAGGGCAACACCCCGGTGGTGTCGGTGGGGGCCACCGGCGAAGTGTCGGTGGAGGCAGCACCTAAGGGTCGCCTGAGGTACTGCTCGGTGACATCGCGCAGCAACACCTCGATGGAACGGAAGTCCACCACGATGTGGTGCGCGACGAGCATGAGGATGTCGCCGCGCGTCCCGTTGAGGGTCGCGCCGGTCAGCAGCTGCCATCGCACGACGGGCCCGCGCTCCAGGTCGAACGGCTGGTCCGCGCACTCGGCGATGGCGCGCTCGACCTCGGCGTCGGACCAGCCCGCCGCATCGACGACCTCGAGCGGCGCCGGCGACGCCGCGGCAATCGTGACGTACGGCTTGCCGTCGGCGACGCCAAATCGCCCGCGCAGCAGCTCGTGACGGGCGTGAACGGCGTCGATGGCAAGACGGAGCGCGGCCGGGTCAACACCTTGGGCGAGGCGCCCGGCATAGAGGGTGTTGTAGGCGATGCTCTGCGGATCGAGCTGGTGCAGAAACCACAGCGCCGCCTGACCATCGGACAGGGGCTGGTGGGGCGGGTCAGGCTGGTTGGGCGGGTGGGGCCTATCACCACCAACCAGCCATCCGATCAGCGCTTCGCGGCGTTCGCGAATCTGCGCGCGCAGTTCGTCCGTGAGGGCGCCATCGGGAGCCCGGAAACGAAGCTGTCCATCGGAGACGAACAACTCGATCTGCCGTTCCGCCAGGACGGCGATGAAATCACGGAGCGTCATATCTCGCCCGTCACCCAGCCCTGGTGCGAGGTCGCCGGCTCCTGCTGCCGCGACCCGCTCGCGAGCCTCGCGGCAATCTCATTCACAGTCAGTGCGCCCAGCAGGTCGCCGGGCACCAGCTCGACGCCGCATGTCTGCGCCACGTGATCGCGCAGCGATACCGCCATCAGCGAGTCGAGGCCCAGGCGTGGCAGCGGCACGTCGGGATCGATCTGTTCGGCAGCCAGCCCAAGAATGCGCGCCAACCCTTCGACCAGCGCGTGACGGGCCTCGTCCGGTCGTTGCGCGACTGCTTTGCCCGAACCCCGCCGCTCGACGAGGTCGCTGAAGAAGCCCGTGGTGTTTCGACTGGTGTAGAACGGCACGAAGCGCCGCCACTCGATGGCCGCGCTCACCACGTGCGAACGGCTGCCGCCGAACATTTGCTCGAGCTGCGCGGTGCAGGCCGTCAACGGAGTCGCCTGGATGCCGACCTCGCGCAACGCCGTCATCGCACCAGCATTGAGCATGGCGCTGCCTTCGAGCGGTCCCCACGCAATGCTGAGCGCCGGCTGCCCCAGCGCCTGCCGATGCGCCGCGAGGCCGTCGATGAACGCACACGCGGCGCTGTATGCCGCCTGCTTGATGCCGCCCCAGGTGCCAGCGATCGACGAACAGACAAGGAAGATCTCCAGCGGCATTGCGTGCGTGGCGCGATGCAGTGCCCACGCGCCCCCGGCCTTGCCTGCGAGCACGCTGTCCACGCTCGCCCAATCGGTGTCGTCCAGCATGCGCTCGGCATTGACGCCTGCCGCATGCACCACCCCGCGCAGCGGCGGTCCCTGTGAGTGCCACTTCGTGAGACACGCCGTCAGCGCCGTCTCGTCGGCTGCGTCGATGGCCGCCACGCGAGTGCGCACGCCCATCGATTCCAGTTCGTTGATGAACTCGAGCGCGCCTGGGCCGGCGTCCCCGTGCCGGCCAATCAGCCACAGCGAGCGCGCACCACGTTCGGCCAGCCACCGCGCCATGACACGCCCGACCGAACCGAAAGCGCCGGTCACCAGGTAGCTGGCATCGCCATCAAGGTCTCGCCCGCCAGACAAGGAGAGCGCGACCGGCTGGAGGCGCGGCGCGAAGTGCCGCCCATCGCGAATGGCCCACTGGGTCTCAGTGGGATCGGCCAGGAGCAAGTCGCACAACTGCTCGGCGCGTTCGAGACTGGGTCCACCGGCCGGCAGGTCAACCAGGCCGCTCCAGCCAGAGCGCTCGATCGCGATCGCGCGCCCGAGTCCCCACACCGTTGATTGGGCCAGCCCGCCAAGCCTGTCGCCAGGGCGAACCGCCTGCGCATCCTGCGTGCCGGTCCACAGGCGCACCGCCGATCTGTCATGCAGGCGTCGTTCGAGCTGCATGATCGGTTCGAGCACACCCCGCTGCACCTCGAGCAACGCCTCTGCCTCGAGGGCGTCAGCGCAAGGCACATCAAGGTGCCGCAGGTCCAGAACGCCACGAACACCGCCAAGATCGTCGCCGCTCGCCACCGCGCCGCCACGACGCCGAATCTCGCGGGCGACCATCTCGCCCCAGCCGCCAACGTCGCTGTAAATCAGCCAGCGGCCGATCGCGACAGTGGCCGGCGGCAACTGTTGCGCGATCCACTCGATGCCGTAGTGCTCGGCGCGAACGGGTTTCGACGCAGTGCCGTCGGCCGCCGCCTCGACCACGTAAGCCTGGCGCTCGAAGGGGTGGCCCGGCACGATCACGCGACGCAGGTCGAGCCCGGCGTAGAGGCGCGCCCAATCGGGAATGCGGCCGGCCTGGTAGTCGCGTTGTGTCTCCGCGACAACCCGCGATGCCGCGGGCGTCTGCGCGCGGCCATCAAGCCACCCCTGCAGCGCCGCTCGCAGGCTCGCCACGCTGTCGCCGGTCACGATCAGCCGGTGCGCAAAGTGATCCCGACCGACCGACGCGGTATAGCAGATGTCGGCCGCCGCATTCGTGGTCACGTCGAGATAGTGAACGTAGCAAATCGCCAGCTCGCGCAATGCCGATGCCGTCCGCGCCGACAACGGCAGCAGCCACTCGCGCGATGCGGGCGTCGCGCGCTCTGCCATCGCCGGCGCCTCCTCGACGATCACGTGCGCGTTGGTGCCGCCAAACCCGAACGAACTGACCCCGGCCCGCCGCGGCGTACAGCGCCGCGGCCATGTCTCGGCCGCGGTCGTCACACGCAGTCCGTTGCGGGCCCAATCGATCTGCGGGTTCAAGTGGCCGGCATGCAAGTGCGCGGGGATCTCCTCGTGCTGCAGCGCCAGCACAGCTTTCATCACGCCGGCGACGCCGGCCGCGGACTCGAGGTGCCCGAGGTTTGTCTTGATCGATCCAATCGTCAGCGGACGGTCGTCACGCCGGAACACCTCGGCGAGCGCGGCCGCCTCGATCGGATCGCCGAGCGGCGTGCCGGTGCCGTGCGCTTCGACGTAGTCGATGGCGCCGGGTTCAAGACCCGCGCGTGACAGCGCGGCATGAATCACGCGCTGCTGCGCGCGGCCGCTGGGCACGGTCAGCCCCGAGGTGCGGCCGTCCTGGTTCATGGCCGAGCCCCGCAGGACTGCGAGAATCGGATCACCATCACGCACCGCATCGTCCAGCCGCTTGAGCAGCAGCAGCCCGCAGCCTTCGGAGCGAGACATGCCGGCGGCATCGCCCGAGAACGCGCGGCAGCGGCCGTCGGGCGACAACAGGCGCGCCCGCGAGTGGTTGATGCTGACGGTGGGATCCAGCAGCAGGTTCACGCCGCCGGCAATTGCCGCGTCCGATTCACCTGTGCGCAGGCTCTGGCAGGCCTGGTGAATGGCCACCAACGACGACGAGCAGGCGGTGTCCACGGCAATGCTCGGCCCCTCGAAACCGAACACGTACGAGAGGCGGTTGGCGGCAAGGCTCAGCGCGTTGCCAGACGCGACATAGGCATCCACCAACTCCGCGCGGCGATTCAGCCGCTGCACGTAGTCGTTGGTCGAGATGCCGACGAAGACGCCGGTCTGCGTGCCGGCAAGCCGGGCCGGGGCGATGCCGGCGCGTTCGAGCGTTTCCCAGCACACCTCGAGCAGCAGCCGCTGCTGGGGATCAAGATGCCGCGCTTCCGTCGGCGAAATGCCGAAGAACGGCGCGTCGAACTCAAACACATCGTCCACGAACCCGCCGGAGCGCGTGACGATGGTGCCGGCGTGGTCGGGGTCGGGGTGATAGAGCGCAGCCGCGTCCCAACGATTGGCGGGCACGTCAACGATCGCGTCCGTGCCATCGCGCAGGAGCTGCCACAGCGCTTCGGGCGAACCGGCGTGACCGGGCATGCGGCACGCCATGCTGATCACGGCGATGCGGTCGGCGGCCGTCGCCGTCGAGGCCGCGGGCTGGGGACGCGACGAGGGCTCGCCGTCGCCAAGCAACTGGCCGGCAAGCGCGGCTGCCGTCGGGAAGTCGAACGCGACGGTCACCGGGACTTCTCGCTGCAGGTCGCGTTGCAGCCGGTTGCGTAGTTCTACAACCGTGAGCGAATCGATGCCTTGATCGAAGAACCCGCGCGCGGCATCGAGCTCCTCGGCGTCGCGCCCGAGAATGGATGCCAGCGACGCCACGATGTGGCGCGTCAATGCGGCCGCGCGTTCGGCGTGTGGCAACGACGACAGCCGCCGCGCCAGCGCCGGTTCAACAGCCGACACCGGCACCGTTGCCTCGCGGGCCGCCGGAGTTTTTGGAAGAATCGCGACTTGCGGCACGCCAAGGGCGAGCGCGCGCTCCAACGCGATCATGCCGCCGGCTGCGTTAATGGGCCGCAAGCCACCGCGAGCCAACTGCCGCGCCACGGCCGGGTCTTCCGCGCGGCTGGTCCAGGCGCTCCAGTTGATCGCCGTTGCCGGCAGGCCCTGTGAATGGCGGACGTGCGCCAGCGCATCGAGGAACGCGTTGCCCGCGGCATAGGCAGTTTGCCCCGCGCTGCCGAACAGGCTGGCCGCCGACGAGAACAGCACGAAGTGGCGCAACGGCAGGTCGCGCGTGGCGCGGTGCAGATGCCACGCGCCCAGCACCTTCGGCGCCAGCACCGCAGAGAAGCGGGCACCCGTCTGCCGGTGCAAAATCCCATCGTCCAATATGCCGGCGGCATGGACGACGCCCTCGAGTGGCGGCCAGCCGGCGGGCAACTCGCGAATGATTCGGGTCGCGGCCGCTTCGTCGGCAACGTCGGCCTGCTCCACTTGAATCAATGTGCCGGGCCGGCGCAACCGATCGAGGGCCGCCGTCGCGGTGGCCGGGTCGCGACGTCCAGCCAGGATCAGGTTCCTGACACCCCGATCGAGCAACCACTCTGCTGTTGAGAGTCCCAGTTCTCCCAGTCCGCCCGAGATTAGCCACGTGCCGCCAAGCGCTGGTGCGTCGCCTTGCTCCAATGGCAGCGGCTCGAGCCGCGACACGTAGCGTTGCTCGCCGCGCCAGCACACGCCTGCGGCGCCATCGCCCGCGAGCAGCTCGCGACGCAATTGGTCCGCGCCTTGTTCGCCATCACCGTCGATGTCGATCAGGCCGACGCTGAAGTCCGGAAATTCGGCGGCCACCGAGCGACCGAGCCCCCACAACATGGATTGCAGCAGGCCGTTGGAGGAGCGGCCAACCGACGGTCCAATGCCCGCACGGCGGGTAACCAGCCAGACACCAGCCTCGCGTTGGCCGGCCAGGTGCTGCAGCATGCTGAGTAAGCGGTGCGAAACAGCTTCAAGCTGCGCCGCCGAGTACGTGTCCGGCCAGTCGAGCGCCCACAGGCACACGACGCGAAGACGCCCTTGCGGCAGATCCGCCGGCAGGTCGTCGACGTTGCCGGTCGCTACACCGCTGTCGGTAGCGGTCCGGCTAAAGCCGGACACCACATTCACAAAGCCGGGCGCCACATTGGCATTCGCGTCAACATTCGCGTTCGCACCGGCAAGGCCACCGCGGAGCGCAGCGCCGATGCCTCCGCCGTCGCCAAGCACCACCCAGCTCGCAGGTGATGCGCTCGCTCTTGGCAGGGGTTGAGGGACCCAGCGAATGGCCGCACCCCAGTCGCGAACGTCAGAATCGCGCCTGGTGATCGCCTCCGCTTGGGGCAATGCGAACACCAGGCGCTCGAACGGGTAAGTCGGTAATCCGCCAATGCGCGATCGCATGTGGCCGCGATCGAACGCCTGAAAGTCGGGCGTCACGCCCAGCGCGAACAGCCGCGACATGGCGCCGATCACCGATTCCCAATCGCCCGTCCGCGGCCGCAGAGTCGGCAGCCAATGCCGATCTCCGTTGCCCGTGCACTCAGCGCCAAGGGCGCTCAGCACCGGCGCCGGGCCGATCTCGAGAAAGACGGTGTAGTTCGCGGCGAGCGCCTGGATGCCATCGGCAAACCGGACCGCTTCGCGCGCGTGCCGCACCCAGTAGTCGGCATCAGGCGCCGTCTCGCGCACACGGCCATCGAGATTGCTCACGAGCGGAATACGCGGCGCGGAGTAGCGCACGCGTTCCGCTACCGCGCGGAACGCCGCAAGCGCGGGTTCCATCAACGGCGAATGGAACGCGTGCGATACCTGGAGGAAGCTGCACGTGACTCCCGCCGCGGTGAACTGTGCCTGCAGGCGTTCGAGGTCAGCCCTGACGCCGGACAGCACCACGCGCGCCGGCGCGTTCACCGCGCCGATCGCGACCCTGCCTCCGCAACTCGCCACGGCATCGCGCACCGCCGCCTCGGCGGCGCTGACCGCCAGCATGGCGCCATCGTGCGCCAGCGACTGCATGGCCTTGCCGCGCGCGGCCACCAGGCGCAGCGCGTCGGGCAGTTCCATCACCCCGGCAATGCAGGCGGCGACAAACTCGCCAAGGCTGTGACCCATGACCGCCGCCGGCTGCACGCCCCAGTGCTGCCACGCCCGCGCCAACGCGTACTCGACCGCGAACAGTGCCGGCTGCGTGTACGACGCCTGCTCGAGGAGCGCTTGCTTCGAGCCGTAAAGCACGTCGAGCAGCGGCTCTTCCAGGTGCTCGCGCAGAATGGCGTCGCACTCGTCCAGCACCTCGCGAACCACGGGCGAGGTGTCGTAGAGCTGCTGCGCCATGCCGGCGTAGTGCGAGCCCTGCCCGGTGAACAGGAACACCACCTCAGGAGGACGAGCCGGCGCGCGACCGCGCATGCCGCCAAGAGGCGTGGCCCCGGCTGCAACTCGATCCAGTTCGCCGGCCAGGCGGTCGAGCGACGTCGCCGGCAAGGCGATGCGTTCCGGCAGGTGCGCGCGTCCGGTGCCGAGCGTGTAGCAAAGATCAGGCAGCGAGAGACCCGGCTGCCGGCGAATCGATGCTGCGACACTCGATGCAAGAACGGCCAGCGCCTCGGACGAGCGTGCCGACAACGCCAGGCAGTGCACCGGCCGCTCGGCCACCGCACTCGCGCCGGCTCCGCCTGCGGCCGGCGCCTCTTCGACCACGACGTGGGCATTCGAGCCGCCGAACCCGAAGGCGCTGACGGCCGCGCGCTTCGGCGAGGTCCGCCACTCTTCCATCCGCGTTGGAATGCCGAACGGCGTGCCATCCAGGCGGATCAAGGGGTTGATCGCGGTCAGGTTGGCGTGTGGCGGAATGGCGCCTCGGCTGACGGCAAGCACCGTCTTGATCAATCCGGCGATTCCCGCGGCCGCTTCGAGATGGCCGATGTTCGCCTTGACCGATCCAAACCAGCAGCGATCCGCGAGATCACGCTCCCGGCCGTAGACCGCCTGCAGGGCCGCGACTTCAATCGGATCGCCCAGCCGTGTGCCGGTGCCATGCGCCTCGACATACTCAACCGAACCGGTGCTCACACCGGCGCGTGCCAGCGCGTCGATCATCAACGCCTGCTGCGCCGCGGGACTCGGCGCGGTCAGGCCATTGCTGCGCGCGTCCTGGTTGATCGCGGAACCGCGAATGACCGCGAGAATGGGACTGCCGTTGCGCTGCGCGTCCTCGAGCCGCTCGAGCACCACCATGCCGCAACCCTCGCCGCGCGCGTAGCCGTCGGCCGCCGCATCGAACGTGTGGCACCGCTGGGTCGGCGACAGCATGCCGGCGCGTTCCAGGGCGAGGTGGATCGCGAGGCTCAGGATCAGGCTGACACCGCCGGCCAGCGCAAACGTGCACTCGCCGTCGCGCAGGCTCTGGCAGGCCTGGTGCACGGCGACGAGCGACGAAGAGCAGGCGGTGTCGATGGCCATGCTCGGGCCCGACAGGTTCAACTGATACGACAGGCGATTGGCGGCGATGCTGAACGCCGCGCCAGTGCCGGTGTGCGCGTCGATCGCGTCGGCGCTGGCGGCTCCGTAGCGTTGCGCCGCGTAGTCGGGCGCGCTGATGCCCACGAACACGCCGCCGGCGCGCGGCAGGTGCTCTGTCGGCGTAACCCCCGCGCGCTCGAGCGCTTCCCACGCCACCTCGAGCAGCAGGCGCTGCGACGGATCCATGCCTTGCGCCTCGTTCGCCGAGACGCCGAAGAGACCCGCATCGAATCGATCGATGCTCGACAGGTAGCCCGCGTCAATGCCGTTCAGGCGGCCTGGACCAATGGCGCTGCGGCCCTCGGACACGAGCGACCAGAACGCATCGGGGGTGTCGGCGCCGGGAAACCGGCAGGCCACGCCTATCACCGCGACGGCTTCATCCGCCGCCCGCCGCCGGCGGTGAGTCGCGGCCGGCTGATCGCGATCGCCACTCAGGAATCGGCTCAGCGTGGCAACGGTCGGGTATTGCCACAACAGCGTCGGACCCGCTTCGACACCCGGCCACCGCTCTTCGATCTCGCCGAGCAGCGCGAGTGCGCGCCTGGAGTCGACGCCGTACGACGCAAACGGCGTGTGGAGGTCGATGTCGGAAACCGGCAGGCGCGCCACGGTCGCCAGGCGCTCGCACAGCCACCGCTCGACATCGCCGGCCACACGGCCTGCCGGCGCAGCCGCCGCGGCCGCCGGCTGCCGCGAATCAAGCGTCGCGAGCGACGGCAGCTCGCCGTCGAGGAAGGACCGGCGGCACGCCGTCCGCTGCAGCTTGCCGCTCGAGGTCTTGGGCACAGCGCCACGCGCGGCCAGCACGATCACCGCGGGGACGACGCCGTGGACCGCGGCGACGGCCTCGCGGATGCGCTCGAACAGCGGCGCCCAGTCGTCGCGCGGACGATCGGGCTCGGCCACGATCACCAGCTGCTCGGTGTCGGCGCCCTCGATGCCAAACGCCACGCACCGGTCGCGGCGTATCTCGGGGCAGTGCGACTGCACCGTCCACTCGATGTCCTGCGGGTAGTGGTTCGTCCCCGCAATGATGATCAGCTCCTTGAGCCTGCCGGTGACATAGAGCGCGCCGTCGTGGACGAACCCGAGGTCGCCCGTCCGCAGAAACGGGCCGGCCTCCGGCTCGGTGGCGAGCCGCGCGCCTAACAGCCGGGCGGTGTCGTCGGGCCTGCCCCAGTAGCCGATGGCAATGCTCGGTCCTGCCAGCCAGATCTCGCCAATGCGATCGTTTGCGCAAGGGCGTCCGGTCTCCGCATCGACAATCTCGACCCGGACCTGGTCGTGCAGGTCACCGCAGTGCACCAGGTTCCGCGTGGCGGCGGCATCAGCCGCCGCGGCGGTGATCTCGAGGCGATGATGGTCGAGCGCATCGGCATTGAGCGTCAGCGTCTCGGGCGGGACGCGCCGGCAATCGATCGTCACGAGCAGCACGGATTCAGCGAGTCCGTACGCGGGAGCGAACGTCGCCGGATCGAAGCCCTGAGGCGCGAAGGCCTCGGTGAAGCGAGTCAACGTATCGATGCGGACCGGCTCGGCGCCGTTGGCGGCGACTCTCCACGAGCTCAGGTCGAGCGTGGCGCGCTGGGCCTCGCTGATGCGATCCAGGCACATCTCGTAGGCGAAGTTCGGTCCGTGGCTGTGCGTCGCCCGGACGCGATCGATGGTCTGCAGCCACACCAGGGGCCGCTTGAGGACGGCGAGCGGCGACAGTACGTGGCACGGAACGCCGTTGAACAGCGGCGACAGCAGGCCCTCCACGAGACCGAAGTCGTGGAAGTGCGGCATCCACGTCACGCAGATGCTGTTGGCGTCGTAGCCCAGGGCGCGCTGCAGCCGCTGGAGGTTGGCCAGCACGTTGGCGTGCGTGAGCATGACTCCGCGGGGTGTCGACGTGGATCCAGAGGTGTACTGCAGGTACGCGACCCGCGACGGTTCGATGGGCTCGAGCGCAGTCGCGGTCACCGGACCCTCGAGGCGATCGGTGATGAGCCACGGCAGGCGCGGCAACACATCGCCACGTCCTCCGCCAAACGCCTCTGCGGTCGCCGCCGTCGTCAACACCAGCGCCGCCCCCGCATCGTCGGTCACCGACTGCAGGCGTGGCAGGGCGCGCTTCAGGCGCGCGGCATCGGGCAGGGGCACGGGCACGGCGATCACGCCGGCGTAGAGGCACCCGAAGAACGCCGGCAGGAAGCCCGGACCGGGCGGATAGAGCAACAACGCGCGGCTGCCGGGCGCGCAGCGCTCGCGCAGGCGCAGCGCGATCGCCCGGGCATGGCTCGCCAACTCGGCATAGCTCAGCTGTAGTTCAGCCGAACGACCGTCTGGAAGGAACGTATAGCCGCCTCTTACTTCTTGTGCGCGTCGTTCGAGGAGGTCGATGAGCGTTCGATCAAGCATTGCGCATGCGGCAGTTCCCGACGTTCATGGAGAACATCAATCATGGCACAGCTGAGCAGCACGCTCGCGGCCACGCGCGTATCAGAAGCTGTGCCGTTTTCTTGACTTGCACACGATGGGGCGATAGCTTGCGCCATGCCTCACCTGACCGACCTTACGCGCCGTGAATTGCTGGCCGGCGCTGGTGCCGGCGCCGCGTCACTGCTGCTGAAACCCGGCAGCGCACAGGCCCAGCCCACAACGACCCGGACGGTTGTTTTCGCCAACACCACCTTGGTGACCGTCGACTACGTGCAGGACGACGTGGCGTTGGCGGTGAGTGGCGACACCATCGCCGCGATCGGCCCGACCGAGCAGGTGCTCAAGGCGTACCCGGGTGCCGAGGTCTACAACGGCCGCGGCAAGGCGCTGTTCCCCGGCCTGGTGAACTGCCACGCGCATCTCGCGGCCACGCTGGCGCGCGGCTTCAACGAAGACTTCGGCTTTCCCAACTCGGCGAAGCTCGCCGTGCAGCCCAACAGCCTGCTGCAACCCGGCGAGGCCACGTTGATGGTGACCATCGGCGCCCTCGAGGCGATCAAGACGGGCACGACGACGCTAGTCGAGATGTCGAGCGGCATCGGTCCGCATGCCGCGGCGTTGGCGGGCTCGGGGCTGCGCATGGTGCTGGCCGAGGCCGTGCGCGACAGCGAGAACGTGCCCGGGCCGCTGTCGCCGGAGGGTTTCGCCAGGAGCGTGACTCCGCGGTTCTCGCAGAAGCTGCGCGAAGACGGCCTGCAACGGATTGCCGACCTGCACACGGCGTGGCACGGCAAGGCCGAAGGGCGCGTCCGCGTGTTTCCCGCCGCGGCGCTGGCGGAGACGTCGTCTCCTGAGTTGCTGCAAGACGTTCGCGCGTTCGCGGACAGGCACGATCTCGGCTACACCATCCACCTGTCGCAGAGCGTCGCCGAAGTGGACTTCATGCTGAAGCACCACGGTGTCCGGCCGCCGGCGTTCCTCAACCGCCACGGCTTTCTCGGCCCGCGGCTCTTTGCCGCGCACTGCCGCTACGTGGACGATGCCGACATCGCGCTGCTGGCGAAAACGGGCACGGTGATCTCGCACCAGGCCGGCATGGCCGCCAACCGCGGCGTCATTCCGCCCATCCACAAGTTGCGCGAAGCCGGCTGTGTCATCGCCAACGGCACCGACAACAACACCAACGACCTGTTCGAAGTGATGCGCATTGCGCTGCTGACCGAGCGCATCCAGCGCAACGACCCATTCCCCGGCGTCAGGCCGCAGCCGGAGGACATGCTCGAAGACGCCACGCTCGGCGGGGCGCGGGCGGTGAACCAACAGAAGGTCGCCGGCTCGCTCGAGGTGGGCAAGAAGGCCGACATCCTCGTGCTCGACACCCTGCGCCCGCACCTGGTTCCTGCCGGGCGAATCGTCTCGGCCTGGGTCCACAACGGTCAGCCCTCTGACATCGAATCGGTGATGATCGACGGCCGGTTCGTGATGCGCGACCGCAAGGTATTGACGATGGATGAGAGCGCCATCGTGGCGGAGGCCGATCGGGTGGGCCGCCGGATCTGGAGCCAGGTGAAGAAGGCAGGACCCATTGCCATCCCGGGGCGGCCGCGGCAGCGCTGACCAATTCGGGTCATGATGGTGGGAGCGGAGTGTTTCAATGAACCTGTCAGGCATTCACCACCTCACCGCCATCTCGGCCGCGATTCGCGACAACCGGCGCTTTTACACCCAGACGCTGGGGCTGCGGCTGGTCAAGCGGTCGGTGAACCAGGATGACGTCAGCTCGTACCACCTCTTCTATGCCGATGCGAAGGGCAGCCCCGGCACCGACATCACGTTCTTCGACTGGCCCGCGCCCAAGGAGCGCCGCGGCACGCGCAGCATTACGCGGACGTCCCTGCGCGTGACGGGCGCCGACTCGTTGCAGTGGTGGTCGGCGCGGCTCACCGAGCTCGGCGTGCGCCACGACGAAATGGTGGAGCGCGACGGCCGGCTCACGATCGACTTCGAGGATCCGGAAGGCCAGCGCCTGTCGCTCGTCGATGACGGCGGCAAGGGCGACCCGCCGGTCGCGTGGGATCGCAGTCCCGTTCCGGCCGAGCGGCAGATTCGCGGCCTCGGCCCGATCGTGATGAGCGTGCCCATGCTCGAACCGACCGAGATCCTGCTGACCCAGGTGATGAACATGCGTTTGGTGCGGGAGTATCCGCATCCCGGGACGTCCGACACGCACGTGCATGTGTTCGAGATGGGCAGCGGCGGCGCGCATGCCGAGCTGCATGTGGCCGTGCAGCCGAACCTGCCGCAGGCGCGGCAAGGGGCCGGCGCCGTGCATCACGTCGCGTTCAGGACCCCCGACGCCGACTACGACGCCTGGGCGGAACGCCTGAACGAGTTCAGCGTGCCGAACAGCGGCAAGGTCGATCGGTTCTGGTTCCGCAGCCTCTACACGCGCGAACCCGGCGGCGTGCTGTTCGAGATCGCGAGCGACGGCCCGGGCTTTGGCGTGGACGAAGATCCCGCCACGCTGGGCGAGTCGCTGGTGCTGCCGCCCTTCCTTGAATCGCAACGCCAACAGATTGCCGCCAACCTGAAGGATATCGATTGAGCCCGCATCCACACGCCGGCCAGCCGGTGCTGACCTTCGGCCCGCCGCCCGCCGAGGCGCGGCTGGGCGCCATTCTCATTCATGGCCGCGGCGCGTCGGCCGACGACATCCTCGGACTGGCCCACGAGTTCGCACTGCCCGACGTGGCCTACCTCGCACCCGAGGCTGCGGGACACACCTGGTATCCGTATTCGTTTCTCACGAACATGGATCGCAACGAGCCGTACTTGAGCTCGGCGCTCCTGGTGATCGAAGGCCTGGTGCAGCACTTCGCGCAGCAGGGGCTGCCGGCCGAGCGGGTGGCGTTGATGGGCTTCTCGCAGGGCGCGTGCCTGACGCTGGAATTTGCCGCGCGCCATGCGCGGCGCTATGCCGCCGTTGCCGGCTTCAGCGGCGGCGTGATCGGTCCGCCCGGGACGCCGCGCGACTACCCGGGATCGTTTGACGGCACGCCGGCGTTCATCGGCTGCAGCGACATCGACCCGCACATCCCCGTCGAGCGCGTGCGCGAGTCGGCGGAGCTGTTCCGGACGATGGGGGCCACGGTCGACGAGCGTATCTATCCGGGCATGGGACACACGATCAACCAGGCCGAGGTCGACGCTGTCAGGCTGTTGCTTGAGAAGTAGGCCACAGAGGACCGAGGGCTCTGCGTCCTCTGTGTCCTCTGTGGCCCTATCGCTTTACGCCAGTGGGCTACCGGTCTCGAGCAACGACTTCAGGTCGCTCAGAATCCAGCTCCAACCGCCGGCACCCTGTTCCGAGAACTTGCTCGACACCATGGCGGCCATGCCCGGTGCGCCGTCGAGCTCGTGGGTCACTCGCAGGCGCGTGAAGCCCGGCGTGCTCGCCTCGACCTCCCACGTCACGCGCGTAAAGCCTTCGGCCTTGGTGTGCTCGTTGAACAGGAAACGGTAGGTCTGCACCAGCTTGTGCGGCGGCGTGGCTTCGATGACCTCGCCGTCGACGACGATCGCCGGCAAACCCATGGCTTCCATACCGGGCGCGGCGTGTGCGCGAAAGGCGCCACCGGGGCGCAGGTCGTACTCCAGCTTGCCGCGATAGCCGTACTTTTCAGTCCATTCCTGGGTCGTGATTGCGTCCCACACCGCCTGCGCCGAGGCCTTGATATAGACCTCGTAGACCTGCGTGGTCACGCTCGTTTTCGCGTCGGTCGACATGCTTTCGCCTCCAAGTCAGCCTTCAGGTCGGCGAGCGCCGACACCTGGCGCTCGGTGAATTTGTCGATCCAGCGGTCGTGGATCAACCGGATGGGTACCGTGTTCAGGAAGTGCAGCTTCTCGCGACCCGACCAGCGGATGGCGATCAGGCCGGCCTTCTCGAGCACCTTCAGGTGTTTCATGACGCCGAAGCGCGTCATGTCGATGGCCGATTCCAGGTCGGTCAGCGTACGGCCGTCGCGCCTGAACAACAGGTCGAGCAAGACGCGGCGCGTCGGGTCGGCCAGCGCCTTGAACACCATGTCGTCGCTCATCCGGAAATGAGAATATGTGACCTTTCGGTCACATGTCAAGTCCGCGAATGGCCACCGAGGACTCAGAGAAGTCTCTGCTGAATGCGGGTGCGCGGACGCTACCGTGTGCCGGTAGTTCGAAGTCCTGGCTCTGTGTCCTCTGCGTCCTCTGTGGCCAGGGACGCATGCAGGTAGATGCGCGCCTTCTCCCAGTCGCGCTGCACCGTCCGCTCGGAGAGCCCCGACATGGCGGCGATCTCGATGAACGAGAAGCCGCAGAAGAACTTCAGGTCGACAATGCGCGCCAGCCGCGGATCGGTAGTGGCGAGTTCATCGAGCGCGTCGCTGACGCGGCCAAGCGTGCCGGCGTCGGCCACTAGGCCCGGCAAGTCGGTGCGCATGGCGGTGAACTCGAACAGCCCGCCTCGCTTCTGCGCCTGCCGGCTGCGCGCGTAGTCGATGATGATGCCGCGCATGACCCGCGAGGCATAGCCCATGAACTGGTTCAGGTCGGGGAACACCGTGCCGTCGCGTCCCGACATGTCGATATACGCATCGTGCAACAGGGTGGTGGCGCCGAGCGTGACGCCGCCGTTGCGGCGCAGCTCGCGTTTCGCCAGCCGGCGCAGCTTCTCGTAGAGGTCGGTGAACAAGGCGTCGGAGGGCGAGAGCATCGTTGAGAGAGTGGTCGTAGACATAGCCGTACCGCAGTAATCCCCTTAGTTGAGATATCGGAAACGGCCGGCGGAAAGCGACATGCGGCTTACTTGGCGGGTTTTCTGGAGGTCTTGGCTTTTCTGGAGGTCTTGGCGGCACGCGGCCGGTCGAGCAGCTCGTAAGCCTCGCGCAGCCAGTCGGTGACCGGCGGCTCGACCTGATCCCGGTGCGTGATCTTCAGGAGGTTGGCCATTTTGGTCTTCGACTTCGGCTCCACGCGCCGCACCTGCGGGCCCTTTACGGCGCGCTCCAGGAATACGCACAGCTCGAGGTAGCTGCGCTTGGGCCGCACGAAGAAGTAGCAGACCTGGCGCGCGAACATGATGCAGCTGCCCGATGCGTAGATCCGCTGCTCGCCCAGCTCGACCGCCGCCTCGCGAACCCGCTCCCACGCGTCGCGCAGTTCCTCGGACAAATCGGCGGTCAGCGCCGCTTCGGTCGTGGTCCAGCAGTCGTGAAACTCGCCCTCTTCAATCCACAGCTTGCAGTGGTAACACTCCCGGCCGGCCATGGCGACATTGTAATATTCAGTCACCATGTCTACACCGACCTCAGCATTGGTATTCCTGATTGCCGTGCTCCTGCACGCGGTTCCCGCGGCGGCGCAGCAACCGGCGACGCCCAATCCCGCGTCGCAGCCGTTCGTCGCCGGCACGCCGCTCAAGCAGCAGCCCAACGTGAAGACGTACGGCGGCTTCCGCTTTGCCGAAAGCGTGGCCTACGACGCCGAGCGCGACTTGTATGTCGCCGTCAACGCCGGCATGGCCGAGGAGCAGGTTCGCAACGACGGCTACGTCTCGCTGGTCAACCCCGACGGCACGGCGCACACGCTGAAGTGGATCGGCGTCAATCGCAACGGCCTGACGCTGAACCATCCGCTTGGCAGCGACATCGCCAACGGCTTTCTCTACGTCGCCGACATCGACACCGTGCGGTGGTTCGACATGAAGACCGGCGCGCCGCAGGGCGCCATTCCGGTCGCCGGCGCCATGCGCTTCAACGACATCGAGGTGGCGGCCGACGGCACCATCTACGCCACGCAGACCGGCAACACCGATCCCACCTCGTGGCGGGTCTACAAGATTACGGCGAAGGGCGAAGCGACGATCCTGGTGACCGGCGCACCGCTCAGCCTGCCGAACGGCATTGCCTTCGATGCCAAGGGCAACCTGGTCGTGGTCAACATCGGCAACAACGCCGTGCTGACGTTCTCGACCGACGGCAAGCTGCTGTCGACCGAGGAATCGACCGACCCCGGCAACGACGGCATTGTCGTCCTGGCCGACGGCACGAAGTACGTGAGCAGCGTGCGCCAGGGCACCATCGCCCGCATCCGGCCGGGACAGAAGGCCGAGCGGATCGCCGACGGCATTCCGACGGCGGCGTCGATGACCTACGACTCGAAGCGCAATCGGCTGGTCATTCCCATGAACGACTGGAACGCCATCACCATCGTCGAACTGGGACAAAAGTAGAATCCGGCTTTAGCCGGATAGATCATGATCATCCGCCCCGCTGAATCCGGCTACGTGCTGATCACGCAGCCGGATCACGCCCACCTCGCGCGCCGCATCATGGAGCACTGCGTCTCGCTGGTCGAGAACCCGCGGCGCGACTCGATCCTGCGCGCCATCGGCGACCACGACAATGGGTGGCGGGAGTACGACGAGGAGCCCACGGTCGACATGCGATCCGGCGACGTGGTCGATTTCATCCACGCGCCAGTCAGCGTGCGTCAGGGCGTGTGGCCGAAGGCCGTTGCCGGCCTGGCAGACGACCCCTGGGCAGCCGCCCTCGTTGCCAACCACGCGCTGTTTGCCTACGACCGCTTCCGCGCCGATGCCGCCTGGACCGGCTTCTTTGCCGGCCTCGAGGCGTCGCGCACCGAGTTGCTGCGGGCCGGCGGCGGTTCGCCCGAGCAGCTCGAGGCCGACTACGCCTTCCTCCGGCTCGGTGATTTGATCTCGCTCGCATTCTGCACCGGCACAATGCAGCCGCAGACCTTCCGCCAGTGGACCGTGCAGCTCGTCGGCCCCCGCGTGGTCGTGTCGCCGGGCATCTTCGGTGGGGCGCCGGTGACCTTCGATGTGCGGGCCCGGGCCGTGCGGCCGCCGTTTGAAACCGACGCCGAGCTGCGCGAGGCTTTGGCGCGGTCGGTCACGGCCCTCCTGCAAGGCGAAGCCACCTAGCAACACGACAGGAGACGAAGAGATCAGAAGAATATGTTTCTCCTGTTCTTCTGTCCTTGTAATTCCCCGCACTTGACACATTCCGATATAGGAATGTATAACCCTTCTCATGGCTCGCGCGTCTACGACCTCGGATCCGTTCAACGCGATCGCGGAGCCACGGCGCCGCCACATTCTCGAGTTCCTCGGCGGCGCTGAACGGTCGGTGACCGAGATCGCCGGTGCCCTCGAGCTCAATCAGCCGTCGGTCACCAAGCATCTGCAGGTGCTGCGCGACGTCGGCCTGGTCGACATGCGGCGGGATGGCCGCCGCACCATGTATCGCACCAACTTCGACACGCTTCGCACCGTTCACGACTGGAGCAACATGTTCGCGCAACACTGGCGCGGCCAGCTCCGGCGCATCAAGGCTCACGCGGAGGACAAGCAATGACGACGACCACGGCACCAGCGATCGACACCTTCACCATCACCGAAGAGATCCAGGTCAACGCTTCGATCGAGGACACCTTCGATTCGATCATCACGCAGCTCGGGCGGCAGAACGAGACGCCCGACGGCAAGCCGCTGCCGATGGTGCTCGAGGCGCATCCCGGCGGCCGCTGGTATCGCGACCTGGGCGGCGACAACGGTCACCTGTGGGCCTACGTGCAGAGCATCAAGCGGCCGGTGCTGCTGGAGTTCTGGGGGCCGCTGTTCATGTCGACCGGCGCCACTTCGAACATGCAGTACCGCCTCACCGAAAAAGACGGCGGCACCCGCATCGACTTCAAGCACACCGTCGTCGGGCCGTTCCCCGACGATCACCGCACGCCACTCGCCGGCGGCTGGAAGTCGATGCATGCGCGGGTGAAGCGCGTGGCCGAAGCTGCAAGCAAATAGCAAATAGCAGGAGAACCGAGATGAGAATCGTTGACGCTCTACTGAACGAGATGGACATGGAAGCACAAGCGACGGCCCGGGTGCTGGAGCGCGTGCCACAGGAGCACCTGGCGTGGCGGCCGCATCCCAAGTCGTTTTCGCTGGGCCAGTTGGCCCTGCACGTGGCGACCATCCCCGGCATGGTCGCGCAGATGATCGCGCTCGAGAGCATGGAGCCGCCAAAGTTCGTCCAGGCAGAGGCGGCAACCGCCGCCGAGCTGGTGCCGGCGTTAAAGGCGAGCCTGGCGAAAGCCCGCGAAGCGCTTGGCGGCTTCGACGATGAGGGCATGGGCGGGATGTGGCGCCTGACCTCGGGCGGAAGAGAGTTGATGGCGATGCCGCGCGGGGCCGCGGCGCGGACGATCATGTTGAACCACTGGTATCACCATCGCGGCCAGTTGCTCGTCTACCTCCGCATGCACGGCGTGCCGCTGCCCTCGGTATACGGCCCGACGGCCGACGAGAACCCGTTCGCGGCCAACTGAGCGGCGGATCGCCGGGGGGTGTGGCTCTTGCATACACTTCCAGCATGAAGCTGCCCCATGCGTGAGCGCGCGAGAGTCGCCGACGGATCCGGCCTGGTCCGGGTCCGCGGCGCGCGCGAGCACAACCTCAAGAGCGTCGACGTCGACATCCCGCGCGACGCGCTGGTCGTGTTTACCGGCGTGTCGGGCTCCGGCAAGTCGTCGCTGGCGTTTGGCACACTCTACGCCGAGGCGCAACGCCGCTACCTGGAGTCGGTCTCGCCCTACGCGCGACGGCTGTTTCACCAAATGGCCGTGCCCGATGTGGACGAGATTGACGGCCTGCCCCCCGCGGTCGCGCTGCAGCAGCAACGCGGATCGCCCAGCACACGCTCGTCGGTCGGCAGCGTCACCACGCTGTCCAACCTGCTCCGCATGCTGTACTCGCGTGCCGGCGACTACCCTCCTGGCCAGCCGCTGCTGTACGCGGAATCGTTCTCGCCCAACACGCCGGAAGGCGCGTGCCCCGCGTGTCATGGCCTCGGCCGCGTCTACGAAGTCACCGAAAAGACAATGGTGCCTGACCCCTCGTTGACCATTCGCGAACGCGCGGTCGCCGCCTGGCCGGTAGCCTGGCAGGGCCAGAACCTGCGCGACATCCTGGTGTCGATGGGCTACGACGTGGACACGCCATGGCGCGATCTGCCGAAGAAGGATCGCGACTGGATCCTGTTCACCGACGAGCAGCCCACCGTGCCGGTGTATGCCGGTTACGACCCGGCGGAGACCAGGCGCGCGCTGAAGCGCAAGGAGGAGCCGAGCTACATGGGCACCTTCACCGGCGCGCGTCGCCACGTGCTCCACACCTTCGCGCACACGCAGAGCGCGCTGATGAAGAAGCGCGTCTCGAAGTACATGCTGAGCAGCGATTGCCGTGCCTGTGGCGGCAAGCGGCTGCGGAAAGAGTCGCTGTCGATCACCTTCGGAGGCCTCGACATCGCCGAGATGTCGCGGTTGCCGCTCGGCAAGCTGGCCGGCATCTTCGGGCCCTTCGCGAACGGCACAGCGGGGGCGACCAGGGCACAGAAGGATCATCCCGAGAAGGCCGTCGTCACCGAGCGCATTGCGCAGGATGTGGACGCGCGCCTGTCGGTGTTGCTCGACCTGGGGCTGGGCTATCTGTCGCTCGATCGCGGCACGCCAACGCTGTCGCCCGGAGAGTTGCAGCGCCTGCGGCTGGCTACCCAGGTCCGCTCGAATCTGTTCGGCGTGGTGTACGTTCTGGACGAGCCGTCGGCAGGCCTGCACCCCGTGGACACCGAAGCGCTGCTCAAGGCGCTCGATCGCCTGAAAGCCTCTGGCAACTCCCTGTTCGTCGTCGAACACGACCTGGCGGTGATGGCGCACGCGGACTGGATTGTCGACGTCGGACCCGCCGCGGGCGTGCACGGCGGCCGCATCCTGTATAGCGGTCCGCCCGATGGGCTGTGCGATGTAGCCGAGTCGAAGACGCGCAGGCACCTTTGCATCACCGAGCCTCCCGTGTCACGCACGCCGCGAACACCCAAAGCGTGGCTCCGTCTAACGGGCGTGACCAGGAACAACGTCCGCAATCTGGATGTCGCCTTCCCACTCGGCGTGCTGACAACGGTGACCGGCGTGTCGGGATCGGGCAAGTCGAGCCTGGTCAGTCAGGCGCTGGTGGAGCTCGTGGCCGAGCACCTGGGTCACGAGCTGCCGCCTGAAGAGGAAGCCGGTGAAGAACTCGAGCGCGCGGCCGCGATCGCGACCGGCGGCCGAATCAACAGCGGCATGGAACAGATCACGCGCTTGGTCCGCGTGGACCAGAAGCCAATCGGCCGTACGCCACGTTCGAACCTCGCCACCTACACCGGCTTGTTCGACCACGTGCGCAAACTGTTCGCGGCCACCAGGGCGGCCAGGGCGCGCCGGTACGACGCCGGGCGCTTCTCGTTCAACATGGCGAAAGGGCGCTGCGAGAACTGCCTGGGCGAAGGCTTCGTGATGGTCGAGCTGTTGTTCCTGCCCAGCGTCTACGCGCCGTGCCCGGTCTGCAGGGGCGCGCGGTACAACGCCAGGACACTTGAGATCGACTACCGCGGCAAGAACATCGCGGAGGTGCTCAATCTCACGGTGGACGATGCGTTCGCGTTCTTTCAGGATGAGGCGGAAGTGCATCGCGCGCTGGGTGTCGTTCGCGATGTCGGGCTTGGCTATCTGCGCCTGGGCCAGTCGGCGACCGAGCTGTCGGGCGGTGAGGCGCAGCGCATCAAGCTGGCTACCGAACTGCAACGCACCCAGCGCGGGACGTCGCTATACGTGCTGGATGAACCCACCACCGGCCTGCATGCCGAAGATGTCGGCACGCTGATGAAGCAACTGGATGGATTGGTTGACTCGGGCAACACGGTGATTGTGGTTGAGCACGACATGCGGGTGGTGGCAGCCAGCGACTACGTGATTGATGTTGGTCCGGGCGCCGGCGACGACGGCGGCGGGATCGTGGCGGCGGGAACACCGGCCGAGGTGGCCAGAAGCGCCACCAGTCGCACGGCGCCGTTCCTGAAGACCGTGGTGCAACCCGCTGCCGGTCGCCGTTCCGTGGCTACAATCAAGGGATGAGTTCCGTGGCGCATGCCCTGACTGCTGTTGTGCTGGCGTCAGGGTGGCTGGCCCAGTCTCCGGGTCCGGCTCCCTTGATGCTGCCCTCAGTGGCGGTCTCGAAGCTCGCCGACAGCCTCAAGGCGGCGGCGTCCCATCGCACGCATGCCTGGCGCGACAGCGAACCGTGGGCCGGCGCGCTCGTCAACGCCTACATCGAGATCCCGATGGGCGAGCGCAACAAGCGCGAGTTCGACATGCAGGGCAACGCGCTGGTCCTCGATCGCGTGATCCCGGAGCGCATCGGCGGCTACCCGGTGAACTACGGCTTCGTGCCGCAGACGGTGTCTTACGATGGCGATCCCTTCGACGTGCTTGTGCTCGGTCCGGCCCTGCCGGCCGGACAAATGGTTCAGGGCGTCATCGCCGGCTTGATGCTGATGGAAGACGAGAAAGGCTTCGACTCGAAGGTCGTGATCTCACCCGTCGGCGCCGACGGCAAGCCGGCGTACTCGCTGACGCCGGCCGAGCAGGAACGCATCGGCGAGTTCTTCCGGAAGTACAAGAGCGACGATCCCAGCACCTGGTCGAAAGTGCCCGGCTGGAGCACCGTAGACGATGCGGTGACCTACGTTCACACCACGCACGCGTTCTTCCGGCAGTGCCGCATCAGGCCGGGGTCCTGCGAGATCGCCCGGCCGTACTGACGCGGCCGCTGTCCGGCTGAGGCCGGACGCTACATGCGGGCTGGCACATCCATTGCTCTCTCAGCCCCGATGCTGAGCGCGTGGGTCCTGACGGTGGCGGCGGCGACGGCGATGCCGTCGGATCCGATGTGTGGACTGAGTGCGCTGCCCGGCCTGTCGCGGCAATTTTCACTGGTAATTCTCGCGGAACCCGGACCGGCCGCCGCCGGCACCGCCGAAGAGTTTGCCCGCGTCGCAGCGGGCATCCTGGGCGAAGAGCCGAGCCCCGGTGTCGACTGGGCGACACATGCCGGGTTGCCGTGCGGCGATTCGGTCCGCCGGCGCGACCGTCTGGCCTGGCAAATGGCCCTGGTCGGCCACAGCGCGAAAGAGATTGCCGACGTGCTGAATGGCCACATCACGATTGCCGACCTGAACCAGGCGCAGGCGCGCCTCATGTCCGGTCAGCCGCGGGCACGTGTCGCCGAGTTCATCGAGGCGCGCTGGCGTGGACCGGCCATCGACCCCGGAGCACCGGCGGTCGTGCCGTCATTTACCGCGGCACCTGCGGCCGCGGCGGTTGCGCCGAAGGCACTCGCTATCGAGCGCGGAAGAACCGACATGGCGCGCTCCGCACCTGCCCGCGCGCGCGCAGCCCCCGCGGCGCGATCAGCGCCTGCCGTCGAGCCGGAAGCAGCCGCGGTGGTCGTGGCCTCGCGTCCGCGTGCCGAGACACCCTGGTTGGAGGTCAACCTCGAGCGTGAACTCGAGGCGTTGGAGCGCGAACATGCCGTGCCCGCCGGCCTCGTCCGCGCCATGGTGGCTGCGGAGTCGGGCGGTAATCCCCGGGCGGTGTCGCCGGCCGGAGCGATTGGGTTGATGCAGTTGATGCCGGCGACCGCTGCGGCGCTTGGTGTCGACCCGTGGCAGCCGCGCGAAAACCTACGGGGCGGCGTGACCTACATCGCCGACCTGATGCGCGCCTACGACGGCGACATCCGGCTGGCCTTGATCGCCTACAACGCGGGTCCCCAGCACGCCAACCGCGTGCGCGCCGGGAACACCGTCGCCTACCGGGAGACGAGGCGCTACCTGGACGCCATCGCTCTCCACTACCCGCTGCCGTAGCAGAACTACTTGATGACGCTGCTGCCGGCCTTCGAGATGATCTCGTCCTGTGCCGCAGTCACGCCGCTCGTGCCCACCGCACCGATGAACTCGCCGCCGCGCATCACCGGCACGCCACCGGCGAAGGTGATGCCGTTGGGGACTTCGGTCACGGCTTTCTCTTTCATCTTGGCGCCGTACTCCGCGGTGGTCATCTTCGCCGCGACCACGGTGGCCGCCTTGCGCATGGCGATGTCGTAGGAGCGCGGGCTGGCGCCGGTGAGGCGGCGCAGCACCACCGGCATGCCGGCGGCGTCGGTCACCACGATCGTGACGTTCCAGTTGTTCTTGCGGGCTTCGGCCTCAGCGGCGTCGATCACCTGCACGGCCATCTCGTAGGTCAGCGCCTGGGGGGCGGGCGGGGCCGGCTTCTGCGTCGCAGCAGCAGGGGCCGCCGCCGCGGGGGCCTGGGCCTGGGGGGCGGCGGTGAAGCTCATCACGCCCATCAGCAGCAGGGCGGGCATCAGTCGAACGGAAGTCGCGCGGGTCATTGAAGCTCCTCAGTAAAAGTTGGTCGTTACCGGCGTTCAAAGTATAGCGTTGATGATCAGCCCGTGATGGTCCGAGAACGGCACGTCGACGCCGGTGTTCTCGATAAGGTGGGCGGTGGCCTCGATGTGTTCCGAACCCGGTGATTGCGCAAACACGTAGTCGTACCACGAGTGCGGCCCGGTCCTCTCGATGTAGGTCATGGCGCCGGTCAGGCGCAGGGTTGCCGTCAGCTCCTGCCACGCCTCCGGCAGTCCAAGTGCGGGCCATTCATCGGCTGTGGTGTTGAAGTCGCCGCCGACGACGAGAAGGTCGCGGTAGCGCCTGGCGACGGCTTCGAGTTCGCGGAGTTGGCCGATGCGTTCGGGCACGTAGGCCTGTCGCGCCCGCAGCACGCCATCGGCATGGAAGTATCCGTACTGCGACTGCAGATGTGTGTTCAGGAACACCACGCGGCGGCCCCTCGCCACGTCGTTGGCCGTCACGGCCAGCACGCCCTTCTTGAAGAGCCCGTCGCCCTGCCAGAACTTCCAGGCCGGCGCCGATACCGTGAAGCGCGTGAACGCGGCCTGACCGGCGGCCTGCCACGTGTCGCGGCGAAGCAGCGTGAGCAGTCCACCGCAATGGCGTCCTGAGCCGTTCTCGCCATTCATCACCGCGTAGTTGGGACCAAGCATCTGCTGGAGGATGTGGACGGCATCGGCGGTCCCGATCTCCTGCAGCAACACCACGTCTGCCGCCTCGCGATCGATCGCGGCGGCTGCGGCGGTCAGCCGCTGCGCCACCCTGACGCCGATCAGCGGCACCGCGTGCAGGTTCCAACAGATTAGTTTCATCGTCAGCCGACACTATACGCGTCGGCTAACGTTCGTTGGTGGCGGCCTCGAGCGCGGCGATGTCGAGCTTCTTCATCTGCAGCATGGCGTTGAACACGCCGGCGGCCTTCGCCGGGTTCGGGTCCATCAGTAGCGGGGTCAGCACCCTCGGCACGATCTGCCACGACACCCCGAACTTGTCTTTCAGCCAGCCGCACTGGCCGGCCTGGGGATCGCCGTCCTCGCCGAGTTTCTCCCAGTAGTGATCGATCTCGGCCTGGTCGTCGCAGTGGACGATGAACGAGATGGCCTCGGTGAACTTGAAGACGGGCCCGGCATTGAGCGCCACGAAGCTCTGGCCGTCGAGATCGAACTCGACGGTCATGATCGAGCCCGGCGGCATCTTGTGAATCTCCTCCCCCGCGTCGGGGTATCGCGCCACCCGCGTGATGGACGAGTAGGGAAACACGGTCGTGTAGAGGAGCGCGGCTTCTTCGGCCTGCGTGTCGAACCAGAGGTTGGGTGAGATCCGGTGAACGTGTGCCATGGATGCTCCCTTACGGCAGGTTGGCGGTGCCGGCGCTGCCGCCGGCCCCGGGTTCGCCCGTGGCGACGGCCTTGGTGAAGGCGCCGAGGACCTGGAGCATGCCGCCCGGCGATTCCCAGTAGTCGACCTTGTCGGCGTCGAAACGAATCAGCGCCAGGTTGGGGTCCTCGAGGCCGTCGGGAAACCAGGTGCGCAGCAGCGGCGTGTAGATCTCCTGCATCTTGGGCAGGTTGCGCTCGACGCTGGCGCGGCCGCTGAAGTGCAGGTAGACGCTCTTGTCGTCGTTCTGCATGACGACTGCTGCGTGCGCGCCGCTCTTGACCAGCTGGGCCTTGGGGCTGCGGTCGTCGGCGAAGAACCACAGCGTGCCTTCGAACGAGTCGGCCTCGCCCTGCACGCCCATGGGGCGGGTGCTGATCTTGCCGTCCTGCGTCACCGTGGTGAGCATGGCGCTACGGAAGTGCTTGAGGAGCTCGCGGATCTTGTTGAGGGCTTCATCGCCCATCAGCTGCTCTTTTGGGTCAGTTTTCTTCTCTTCAAAGTTGGCCATGCCCGGGGTTGAGCAAAAGTGGTTCCATCTCAGGCGCGGAGCGTTCTCCACAAGTCTTGCATCATCTATGAGGTTTCAACTGCGAGCTGGTCGATCTCGAAGCTCGTCCACAGGCCGAGCATCTCGAAGCCCTTCATGGCCTCACTACTTGATAAAGCTACTCAGCGCGTTGATGTTGAACGTCACGCCCCACGCCCAGTCCCAGGTTCGGCGTGTTCGCAGTTTCGGGTCGGCGGAATCGCGGTCGGCTCGCACGATGTCGACGTCGGTGCCCGATCCGTCTCGCGGCGTGACCAACTCGTTGACCTTGCCGTTGTGCCGGCCAACAAACAGGTGCACATTCTCAAGCAGTTCGCTGGTGACGCCGATGAAGACGTTGTCGGCCGGGTTGGCAATCGAGAAGCCAACCGATGGCGCCGGCAGCATCCTCCAGCCAGGGCACCGGGCAGTGCCGCAACGGCGCCACACCGGTTCCTGTATGTCCACGCGCTTCAAGTAAGTCGAGAGCAGGAAGGCTGGGAACACCCGTCCTGATCCTTCGCTGGTTTCGAGCTGGTACCTGGCCTCATCGACCGTGGTGGTGTCCGGGTCGTTCGCGGCCGTCTTCACCCTGACAAACGAAGGGTCGCGCAACGAGCTAACGACTGCACCGGTCGCAAAGTTGAATCGGTAGAGGGCGCGCACCTGCGGATACTTCACGCTGTCGACCAGGTCGACCACCTTTGCTTCGACGATGGTCTGCTTTGTGACTTTCGAGTCGGTCCCCTCGACCGTGGTCGTCGACTTGTCCGTCGCGAGATGCGAGATATACGTCGAGATTGAGACGGTGAGGACCTCGTTGCCTACAAAGCGCTCCTGAAAGGGCAGGACTGAGTCACGAAACGCGGTATTGACCGACGAGGCGTCGACGACGGCGTCGCACTGAATCATCACTGTAGCGTCCGTTTTACTCTTCTCCGTATTGCTCAAGAGATGGACGGCAGAGTCTCCTGGCGCGATCGCCTTTGCCACATCGAAGGTCGGACGTACTGGAGCAAGAATTGGTGGAGCAGACACCACCCTGGTGGCCGACAGTGTGAAGGGGTAGCGATGGGCGGTCAGCGCGCGATTGGCCACGATCGCAAACAGTCGATCATCCTGGTTCACTCGCGGGTAGCCACCCATGAGCACCAGCGACACCCCTGGCGGAGCGGGCGACTGAGTGAAATTGTAGTAAACGGATTTCGAGGTCCGGGCCGGCAGCAGGCCGCCGATCTTCAATACAGTCGCGGAAGCGCAGGCCTTCACCGGAAAGAACACAGCCTCTAGCATTCGATCGCGCACGGACCGAAGTGCCTTGCTACTTCGCTGGTCACCGGCTTGTGCGTCTTGACTAGCCCGTAATGCGTCCCTGGCCGTTCGCAGGTCAGCGAGAATCCCGCGCAGGGTCTGAATTCCCGTCGCGTCGGACGTCCCTGCGAAGAGCTTGGCGTCTTCCTCGAGACCCTTCAAGTTCCGGGCGTCGAGCGTCACGGTGTCGGCGCGGCGCGTTACAGCTTCGTCCAAGCCCACGGCGGTCGTCTCGAGAAGGTCTCTCAGATCGGCGAATGCCTCGCGCGTCAGGGACTTGATCGAGATCGTGTTGTTGGGATCGAAAAGCGGCCTTAGCCGCATCAACTCGTTCTCGACCGCCGCCTTCGCTGTGCCGTCACTTTCCGTGGGTGTGCCGAGTTTCCACACTGTGTACGTCAACATCCTCTTGCCAGACACGCGCGGGATCTCCAAAGACGGCGAGTTCGTCTTGCAAGACGCAAGCGACTTCGTTTCAATCGTCCCGTAGACGGCCTTGGCATCGGCAAAGAGTGGTTCGGGCTCCATCACGTCGTCGTGCCAGGCATAGCTCACCCGGAGGTTCTCGCAGACCGTTGAGACCTCGCCCCGAAATCGAATAGTAATTGGCTGATCCTCGGCCCAGGACGTGGCAGCCGAGAGGGTCCTGCCGCTGGGGTCAAGAACCACCGTGTTTGATTCTGCCGACCCTTGCGCCGAGGCCATGCTGGTGGCGGTTAGGAGCACGGCCGACGTCAAGACGATCTGTAGCTTTCGCATGATAAATCCTGTAGTCGGTATGTTAGCGAGCTCTGCAGTTCGCTATCCTGCCCTATAGACGGCCATGTTTCGAGGATTTCTCATGGATGGACTCCTTCCGCTGAAGCAGCCGGGGCGCCGCCAGGCCGGCTCTTGATTCGTGGCTCCGACCGCGCCACACTGCCCGGCATGGTTGCCATCACTTTGCGGGTGAACGGGAAGGTTCACACGGTCGACGTCGAGCCTTCGACACCTCTGCTGTATGTCCTGAGAAACGACCTCGACCTGTCGGGCCCCAAGTTTGGCTGTGGGCTGGGCCAGTGTGGCGCGTGCACGGTTCTGATCAAGGGCGAGGCGGTGCGCAGTTGCATCCGGCCCGTCTCGCAGGTCGCCGGCCAGGAGATCACCACCCTGGAGGGCCTGGCGACAGACGGCAAGCTCCACCCGCTGCAGCAGGCGTGGATTGACGAGCAGGTGCCGCAGTGCGGGTTCTGCCAGAACGGGCAGATCCTGACCGCCAAGGCGCTGCTCGACAAGACGCCAAATCCCACCGACGCCCAGATCCGCGAGGGCATGAACGGCACCTTGTGTCGGTGTATGACTTACTACCGGATTAACGCCGCCATCAAACGCGCTGCAAAGGTGATGGCATGAGCCGCCTTCGCCAAAAGGCTTCGGCGGGCCAAGCCGCCAGCCGCCGGGAGTTTCTCAAGACGTCGGGGTGGTTAATCGTGTCGGGGTCGGCTCTTTCGCTTGCTCCCGATCAACTGCTCGCTCAAATGACGGGGACAGGACCCTACCCCGATCCCGATTTCCTGCAACTCGACTCGTGGATCGTCATCCGCGCCGATAACACCGCCACCTTCTTCGTCGGCAAGACCGACCTGGGCCAGGGCACCGGCACCGCCTTCCGGCAGATCATGGCGGACGAGCTCGACATTGCCTACGAGAACACCAGTTGCGTGATGGGCAGCACGCACAACACCGTCGATCAAGGTGGATCGGGTGGATCCGATGCGTTGCAGACCGACGGCTATCCCATGCGCCGGGTCGCGGCTGAAGCGCGGCGGGTGTTGCTGGAGATGGCGTCGAAACAGCTTGGCGTCCCCGTCTCTCGCCTGGCCGTCAGCGACGGCGTGATCTCGGTGACGGAAGACAACACCACCGGTGTCGGCTCGCTCACCTATGGCGACCTGATCGGCGGGCGCAAGTTCAACGTCACGTTGACGGGCAAGAACACCGACACGACCACCGGCATCGCGAAGCTCAAGGCGGTGCAGGAGATGAAGAACGTCGGCAGGTCGCATCCGCGATACGACGTGCCGCCCAAGGTGGATGGCTCGCTCAAGTGGGCGGTCGACATGAAGGCGCCGGGCATGGTGCATGCGCGCAACGTGCGGCCGCCGTTCGTGGGCGCGACGCTCGTCAGCATCGACGAATCGTCCGTGAAGGGCATTCCCGGCTTCGTCAAGGTGGTGAGCAAGGGCAACTACGTCGCGGTGGTGTGCGAGCGCGAGGAGAACGCCATTCGCGCGGCGCGGCAGCTCAAGGTGGAGTGGAAGAAGCCGGCGACCGCGCCCTTCCCCACCTCCGACAAGCTGTTCGAGTACATGCGCGCGGCGACGCCGTCATCCACCGGCAAGCCCACCGAGATTGGCAACGTCGACACCGCCCTCGCCGGCGCTGCCACCATCGTCGAGGCCGACTACGACGTGCCGTTCCAGGGTCACACCTCGATCGGTCCGGCGCATGCGATGGCGGATCCGTCGAACGGGCAGATGACCATCTACACCAACGACATGAAGTCGTATGGCATGAGGAACGGCGTGGCGCAGTTCCTGAAGATGCCGCGCGACCGCGTGCGGGTGATCTGGATGGAGGGCCCGCAGGGCTACGGCCGCACGGCGGCCGACGATGCGGGGTTTGAGGCGGCGTATATTGCGAATGAGATCGGGCGGCCGGTGAGGGTGCAGTGGAGCCGGCAGGAAGAGACGGCGTGGGACACCAAGGGTCCGGCGTACTCCTTCAAGATGCGCGGTGGCCTCGACGCGGCCGGTAACGTCGTGGCGCTGCACTACGATGCGTGCGCGGCGGATCACAATCACGTCGGCTACAACGAGCACGAGACGGTGCTCATCTCCCAGTTGCTGGGAACGCGCAAGTCGCCGCCCTCTCCAGGCCGAGCGTCGTTGCCGTCGGACATGTACGCTATTCCTAATCGCAAGAACACCACGCGCGTGGTGCCGTTGCCGCAGCCGTTCGAGACGCCGCTTCGCCTGGGCAACCTGCGCGATCCTGATGGCCCGCAAGTCCAGTTCGCGCTCGAGTCGTTCATCGACGAGCTCGCGCACAAGGCCAAGGCGGATCCCGTGGAGTTCCGCCTGCGGATGCTGCAGGCCAGCACGCAGGAAGACAGCGGCTTCAAACGCGCCCGCTCCATCGCCTGCATCAAGGCGGCGGCCGCGAAATACGGATGGATTTCGCGGCCGTCGCCGCAGTCCACCGTAGCTTTAGCGAAGGTGGACAACCCGCCCAACCCGCCCAACCAGCCCGACCAGCCCTATGTGGGTCGCGGAATCGCCTACGCCTACCGCAGCCAGACCGTCGTCGCCACCATCTGCGAGGCGGAGGTCCACAAGAAGACCGGCCGCATCTGGGTCAAGCGCATCGTCGTCGCCCACGACTGCGGCCTGGTGATCAACCCCGAGGGCCTGATCCGCGTGCTCGAAGCCGGCACCCTCTACGGCCTCAGCCGCGCGCTGCATGAAGAGGTGACGTTCGACGCCGAGAAGGTGACCAGCGTGGACTGGAACACCAGCCCGACGCTGCGCCACGAGGACACGCCGGAGCGGATTGACGTTGTGATCGTGAACGGCGACCCGAACCCGAATCGCCCCGATTTGCAGCACTACGGGGCGGGCGAGACAGTGTGCAAGCCGATGCTGGCGGCGGTCGCGAATGCGGTGTTTGACGCGACCGGCGTGCGCCTGCGACGCGTACCGGCTCTGCCGGCCACCGTGCTGGCGGCACTGGCCGCATCGCGCGCATGACCTTTGAAGCGCTCGCCCAGGATGTCCGCGTCGCCTGGCGTGGTCTCTGGCGTGCGAAAGCGTTCAGCACCGCCGCCGTACTGACGCTTGGAGTCGGTATCGCCGGCGCCACCATTCTGCTCGCGTTGGTCCAGGGTGTGCTGCTGCGGCCACTGCCCGTGCGCGATCAGGCTCGCGTGATCGTGGCGTGGAAGTCGCTGCCTTCTTCAGGCTTCGCGCACTATCCCTTTGGCGACAGCGCCATTGCCGCGGTCGGTCGCGACAGCCGGCTGTTCGAAAGCGTTGGCGGCGTGGCGGCGCACCGAGTGGTGCGCTGGGCGGCCACTGACGATGCTTCTTCCGGCTACGTCAACGGCACCCTGGTTACCGGCGGCTTCTTCGACGTGCTCGGCGCTGTTCCCCAGGTTGGACGAGCGCTGACGGCGACTGATGATCTTACTGGAAGCGAACAGGTCGTGGTCATCAGCGATGGACTGTGGCGGCGGCGCTACGGTGCCTCGCCTGGCGTGGTTGGCCAACGCATCACGATTGACGGACAGCCGCTCACCATTGTCGGTGTGATGCCGCCAGACACCGACTATCCGCGCGGGGTCGAGGTGTGGCGAACGACCTCGTCGGTGCCGACGAGCGCGATGTTCGGGGATGCCGCGCGCGAGGAGATCGACCTGATTGGGCGCCTGAAGCCCGGCGTCACCCTGCAACAGGCCGCAAGCGAGCTGACAGCCCTCACGCAGGAGTACGAGTCCACGCTGGCGCCCGAGCGCATACGCGGCCAGACGCCGGTCGTCCGCTCGCTCGAAGAAGTGGTGCTCGGCAACATCAGGCCGGTGTTGCTGGCGCTGCTGGCCGCGGTGGCGATCGTCTTGTTGATCGCGTGCGCGAATGTCGCGAATCTCCTGCTGATGCGGGGCGAAGGCCGGCGCAGCGAGCTCGCGCTGCGTGAAGCCCTCGGCGCCGCCCGCAATCGCATCGTCCGGCAACTGCTGGCGGAAAGCGTCACCATCACCTTGGTCGCCACCGGCGTCGCGGTGATCGTCACGTGGTGGGGACTGCAGTCGCTGATCGCCTTCGTGCCGGATGGCCTGCCGCGGCTCGAGTCCATCCGCATCGATGGCACGGTGCTGGTGATGGTGGTGGGCGTGGCCTTCGTCACGTCGCTGCTGGCTGGCGTGGCACCCGCGGTGATGTCGGCCCGCATCGACCTGGTATCGCAGCTGCGTGGCGAGGGTCGCGGCGTGACGGCCGGCGGGCAACGCGGCCGGCGCGTCTTGGTGGTCGCGCAAGTGGCGCTGGCAGTGGCGGTGACTGCCGCCGCCGGTCTTCTGACCCGCAGCATGCTGGCGTTGCAGTCGGTCGACACCGGCATCGCCGCCAATCGGCTGATGTTCGTCAGCCTGGCCATGCCGCCCGCGAAGTACGCCGAACCCGCGCGCCATGCGCAGTTCCTGGCCGACGTCGTGACGTCGCTCGAAGGCTTGCCGCAGGTCGATTCCGCGACGACGGTGAATGCGTCGCCGTTTTCGGGCGGCTGGAGTGTCCCGATGTTCACCGCCGAGGGCCAGGCCGCGGACGTGGCGGCCACCAACCCGGCGCTCAATCTCGAGGCGACGCGCGGCAACTACTTCGAGACGCTGGGCGTGGCGATCGTGCGCGGCAGGACTTTCACGGAGGCCGATCGCCGAGGCGCACCCGACGTCGCGATCGTCAGTGCGGACGTGGCGGCGCGCACGTGGCCGAATGCCGACCCAGTTGGCAAGCGGCTCAAGATGGGCGGGCCGGACTCGCCGGGACGGTGGCTAACGGTCGTCGGTGTCGCCGCGCCAATGCGCTATCGAGAGTTGACGACTGCGCAGGCGACGCTCTACCTGCCGGTCGCCCAGTTCATCGACGCGGCGCAGACGCTGGCGGTGAGGACTAAGGCGCCGCTGGACGTGATCGCGTCCCTGGTCCGCGACCGCGTGCGCGCGATCGATGCGGATGTGCAGGTGATGCGCGTCGTTCCGTTCGCCGACACCCTCGACGCACCGCTGGCGCAACCGCGGTTCAACGCGTTCCTGCTCAACCTGTTTGGCGCCGCCGCGCTGCTGCTGGCCACCATCGGCCACTACGCCGTGATCGCCGCATACGTCCACCAGCGGGAGCGGGAGATCGCTTTGCGAGTTGCGCTGGGCGCAGCACCTGCCAGCGTCCGCCGCCTGGTGCTGGGGGAGGCGCTGAGACTGGCCGGCCTGGGTGCGGTGATCGGCCTGGCCACTGCGGCGCTGGCGACCCGCGCGTTGCGCGGGCTGCTGTTCGAGGTGGGCCAGCTGGACCCCATGACGCTGATCGGAGCGGCTCTGTTGCTGATCGGTGCATCAGTATTAGCATCGGCCTGGCCACTCCGCCGCGCGCTGCGACTGGACGCATTGGCGCTGTTAAGAGCCTGAGGCATCTGGTTTCTCGGAAGTTGAAGCGGCAGCTGCACCCGACCCTGAGGCGTCAGGACACGCCGGAGCGGATTGACGTGGTGTTCGTGAACGGCGACCCGAACCCGAATCGTCCTGACCTGCAGCACTACGGCGCGGGCGAGACGGTGTGCAAGCCGATGCTGGCGGCGGTGGCGTATGCGGTTTTGATGCAACGGGCGTGAGGATGCGAAGAGCATCGTTCCGGCGTAAACGCCAAGCGTTACCGTTGGCGCGTAGGATTGCGTCCATGAGATTCGCTATTCCTCATGCCGGACGTCCCCTTAGCCTCAGAGCGTGCAGCCGTCATTTGTTTTGGAACCATTGATCTGCTGCTCTGGACGCACCTTCGGAATCTCCTTTTAGCAGGGCCTTCACAGCTAGTTCGTACGCCGCTGTCGCACCGGACGGATCGTCGACAACTGGAATTGGGATCTGCAAGAGATCGCTGGGTTCATACTTCAGGAGGCCGTCTGCATAACGTCGCCCGACGACATTCATTGCGGTTCTGGCTCGTGACGTCAGTAGGCCTAAGGCAATTGCCGCGCGTGAATCGGCTCCTGTTACGGAACTGAACCGGATCGCATATAGGGTATTGCTGGCGGACAAGCCCGGGTCTGAGAGGAGCGTGATCCAAGGGCCATGCACAGACATCCCACTAATGAAGCCATGTGGCCGCGATGGCAAAGGGGTGCGATGCCACAATTCTCGGTTCCGGATCTTGTACCGACGACGGTTGCAGCCACCATGTTTCGGCGCCAGACGTAGGTAGCGATCTACAGATGGATTGCTAAGTAGCGAATCCGGGGGTCTGAATAGCCAGACTCGCTCGCCAGATTGTTTCAGTTTGTTCCACGTCTTGCGCGTAATTGTTCCTCCTTGGAGCTGACTGGCCCGCGTGAGAATACGAACGCACGCGGCCACAGGCAGGCGCGCCTTCTTTCGCTGTTGCTCTGTTAGTAAGAAGTATCGAGCGTCACCTGTGACTGCGCCGATTCTGATCTCCAGAACCTCTCCGAGAGGCGTGGTGGACAACGACGCCGAGTCACCCTTGGCGGGCTCAGAAGCGGTAATGGAGCGGGTCGCCGCGAGCGAATCCTCGAGATGCCCAACTAGCTCCGCCATGTCTCTGTGTTCAGTTCGTGATTGGCGCCGCGGTTTCCTGCCGTACCCATGTGCGACCAGCACGATACTGCCGTCTTGAACTTGCTCAAACAGAGGCGTACGGCTTCTGTGCAGGTGCACGTCCTGGAAGAGCCTGCCGAGTCCCGAGCGTAGGGCAGCCGAGTAGTTTGTGAAGTCGAGTGCGGCCGGTAACAGAAAACACAGGGAACCGTCCGGTTCTAGGAGAGGGAGGCTCGCGCAGAGGAAGGCATACCAACAGTTTGCGCGTAACTTAACACTGCCTCCGACGAAGGGGTCTGGAGTTCTGGTCGCACTCTTCAGTAATCGCTTCGGAAGCCGGTTCAGGGCGACGTAGGGCGGATTGGCAATGATTTTCCCGAACCGCTCCTTGGTTGCTTGGGACCACTCGAGGAAGTCAGTACCACGGAGGACTCTGGCGTGTCGGTCTGAGGGCTTCTCCTCAGAGGCGACATCCACCCCTCGAATTGCTGATGGCCGAACCGCACGACGCGCCAGCGCATCCAGTAGTGCCCCACTGCCGACGCACGGTTCTAAATATGAAGTGTGCGACGAAACTCCCACAGCGGCGACCATTGCATCGGCGAGCAGCCGTGGTGTGTAAACCAAGCATGACCGAGGAGGCTCAACAGGCTTCATGGTGCGACAAACATGTCAGGAGCCGGCATCTCTCTCTTTAGCCGAGACCAAGGCGACCCACTTTCAACGTTCGTGTGCTTTAGCTGCCAATTTAACAGGCGACGGAATCGCTCCTTTTGGATGGAACGCCATGCCTGCAAGCCGTTCGGTTCAGAGGTTAGATGCGTCTTCCAGTCGTCCTGAAACAACTCAGCAAGCAGGAACTCGAGCGCTGCGGCCGGGGTCGCGATAATGCTGGGCAGCCTGGGTACGGGCAGGGGGTTGGCTAAAGTTGACCCAACATCTTCGCCAAGCTGAATATGGAAGCTGCAGCCTGGCGCCGAGCCCAAGCCAATCTCCGTTCTCCATGTTGTCAGTAGTTGGTTGTCCTCGCCCTGCTCGCCAACTCGAAAGATGCGAGCAACCGTTGATGCGATTCCGACTACTTCGAACTGGCTAGCAGGGTAAGTTTTCTTGGCTTTGGGGTGGACACGTTTGATCTCCCACTTGGAAGAGAGTTCGCCGAACACGGTTTCGCTGCCGCCCTTTCCCGGCTCATATTCGCCGGTCCGCTCCACCGTTCGTATAGGCCGTTGCTTGTCAATCTCCCAGGCAACCGTCCCGTTCGTGTAGTTGGTGCGAAGAAAGTCCAGCTGGTCTTCCAGCTCTTGGAACACTGCTTTCGGGTTCTGTAGAAAATCGCCAGCAATTCGCCGAGCGAGCTGCAACTCGTTCGTGATGTTGCTAATGTCAAACACCAATCCGGACATGGGCTCAGCCTTCTGCGGGGTCTCGCCTGACCCGGACTGAATCAAGTAGAGGTTTGTCTTCGATCGACCGAGAGTCCGCCCAAGCTGTATCCGCAAACGCCGGCCAGTAGTCGGGTCTCACTTCAACAGCATCCTTAATTGCTACGAGTGTCTCCTTGGGTCTAAGGTCATTGCCAAGAACAACCACGGGCTCCGAAAGATTGAGAGGCACAAGCTGATCCGAGAGATCCTGTGCGAGCATCTGTCTCTGCTCCTCATTCATCGAATGAGCCGAGCGCTTCCACAGGAAATGTTCGATTCCAGACCGCCACCAACGTCGCCCGAGGAGGGCACTGAGTGCTCCCGTGTAGAGATAGGGCTTGAGCTTCGCGACCAATTTCGGATCGGATGCAATTGCCTTTGTCAAAGAGTTCGGCGTAACCCGCAGTCGAGCCGCGAGGTAGATGTCGTCCCAGAGAAAGGTGGGATAAGGCAGGATCTGATGAGCGAGCCACCGGAGAAACGTCAGTCCGTGGTGACTAGAACCATCCAGCCCGTGCAATGGAGGACGACATGAAGCAACTAGCCGCCTTGCAACTGGGCTCCAAGTTGCTGATGCGCGCAATCCGAGGATGCCGTCAACCGTCGCCCATACCGCGTTTGCGGTCGGCCACTTAGCCGGGAGTATGGCTACGGCCTCGGCTAGGGCCAGCACCTGATCTTCCAAAGGTCTCGCGTTTTGTGCGTGGGTCTTCGAGAAGACCCATTCAAGATTGTTTTCCCTAGCGATGATGTGCGCACTCGCCCTGGCTGGAAGCCCTGAACTGAGTGTTTCCAATTCCGCGGAGTGAAGCGCAAACGCAGTCGGCGGCCAGACGCGGTCGCAATGTGACATGAGGGTGGCCGCCAGTGCGAGCCCGTTCATCGGCTTGTTCGAAATTGGACCCGCCTCAAGGCTTTCCGTCCAGTCAGTGAGGAGGTAGTCAACCAGAACCACGCTTGCACGCTCTAGATGCGCGGCTGTCACGTCTGCCGGAGTAAGGGCAATCACCTCGGCTTTCATGCCAAATGCTTGTTTGCGCGACGAGATCGCGGCCAACTTGTCGTCGACAAACAGGATCGTAGGTTTCGTGCGCCTATTACTCCTAGCCATTAAAAGTAATCTCCAGCGCCGTCTTGAAGCCGGACGATGGCTTCACGAAGCTTATTGAACAACCGTATTCATCAAGAATGCGTCGAGTGATCGTCAGACCTAAGCCCATGCCCTGGCCAAGAACCGAATCCACCTCTGTTGTCGAGGACTCAAACGCCCTAAACCATCGCTCGGCGTCGGCAAGATTGACAGAGACTCCCGTGTTCTCTATACGAACCACGGTGTGATCGCCGCTCATGCGACCGGTCGCTCGAATGCGGCCCCCTGGGCCGGCCGCTTTAATCGCATTCGTCAGAAGGTTGGCAAAAACGGACGTCAGCTCAGCTGAGAACATTGGAGGTGATTTCAACTCCTCAGGGACGACGTTCTCAACAGTAATGTTTCGGCGATTGGCAGACATCGAGATGAGGCGCGCCGCCGCCTCAAATCTCTTCGAAAGGCGCTGCCGCGATCGCCGACGCGTGGAGTCAGGACTCACTACATCGATCAGATACGAGGCCTCGCGCTCGAGTTGTCGCCGCAAATCCCCTAAGGATTGCAAAACGCCGCGAAGTCTTGATTTGGAGTCTCGCTTCAACTCCGTCGAGTCCTCGATCACCAGAGCCAAAGCACTTTCCACCGCTTCGGCCATCGCTAGCAAACTACGAAGTTCATGCACGAATGACGACAACTGAGTGCCGACTGAAGCGAGCACCCTCAGCATTGCCGCTTGGTCCGCGATCTCTTCTGATCCAGCTGTGACAGACTTGATCTGCTCTATCGCCAGATTCGCAGCAACGGCGGCCGCCTTGGAGTTGCCGGCAGCAGCATAGGTTCTTGCCTCCGCTGCGTGACCTTCCGCCGCCCGCAACGCCACGCCAATGTCGGTAGCAGCAGGCACCCCTGCGGTAGTTGCGTCATCGGCCTTCGACCGAACTGAGCGGCGCGCTTCTCTAGCATTCAATGAAGCAGCCGCGCGCACTCGCGTGGCAAGATCAATTGCTGTCCGAACGATCATTACAACCGCGTCGTAATGTTCGTCTGGTACGAATCCCTCCCGATTAACCAGTGGCCTGAGTCCAGGGGCTCCAGATTGAGTCAAGAAGACTGCGCCGAAATAGTGTTTGCTTGGGAGATGGCTCAATCCGGGTCGCTCGTTCTCACCCAGCTCCCGTAACTTTGGTTGGACGAGTGCAGCGACACTTGGAGCGAGTAGGTCTCGCGCCCTCTCAGATGCGTCACGGTCCAGCCCTAGCCAGTCATTCCTGAGTTCTCCGTAAGGAAGGACCCGGAAGCCTTCCATATAGATTCGGATCCCATTGGCCCTGCCGGCCCAAGCTTTCGCATCGTCGGAGCCCTTTGCCTGCCCTGCGCGGATGAGGATCCGGGCCTGAAGCTGTGGCCCGTTCTTCGGCATAGGATGAGGCATGCTGAACGTCTGAGATCGAAGATCTGGATATTCCTCGCGCGTGCGTTTGGTTGGTGCGATACCGTAGCGGACCTTCCCATTACCGTTCGCCGCATCAATCTCAACAATCCAATTTGCAGCAGCTAAGGCCGCGGTCCAGTAGTCATCAGGAGGCGCAAGCTCGCCAATAAGCTCCACTGCGAAGGGTTTCTGATCACTACCGTCGCGAACTGCAGGAGCTCGAAAAAGGAGTTCGGTGTCGAGAACGGCAGCCGGTAGCCGTTCGCTAAGTGAAGGGGGAGGAGCGAAGGTTTGTAGCTCCTCGAGGAATCTCCCGCGTTGAGTTGGGGTCCACTTCCTTCTCAGTCGTTCTAAGGTGATCGCTGTTCCCGGAACGGTCGCCTGAGGCTGGGTCGCCTCTACCCTAATCGCGTCGGATTTTGCGACCTGATCTAGCGTTTCATACTTTTCGACAAGATCCCAGTCGATAGAGGCCGAGACTCCTTCAGGCTGCCCCCCGCTCGACTTCCAAGCGATGGAGTCGACGGTGATTTTTCTCGATAGCTTGTGCGCAGCGAGGCGACCGATGCCCTTTGCGCCGGTGTATTGACGGCCAAAGCGTTTGGAGCGACGAGTGCCGGTATCCTTGCTCCTAGAGGCGATTCGTAAGAAGCCCTCTTCGAACTGTTTTTGATTCATACCCACGCCGTCATCGACGACTGTGATGAAACCGCGATCAAGATCAGAGAGATTGTCGCCATGCACAACCACTGAGGTGGCGTCCGCGTCATAGGCATTCTTAATGAGCTCGATAAGGGCGGTAGAATCTCTACCCACTAGGAGCTCGCCTAGTTCGCGAAAGACGTGTGTGTCTACTGTGAAGCTGGCCATATCAGTTGAGGTTTGAAGATAACTCTACCTTGGGCTTTTCGGCCGAACTCGGTTGGTTGGTTAGGCCGGAGCCGTAGAGACTCGAGGAATTTGACCCGGGTGCGCGAAACTGCACTGTCCCCCGCCCCAGCTTATACGGTGTAACGCGGCAACGGCCTAGGCGCTCGGCGACGGATCTCCTCAGCACACTGGGCCAACGGCGGGGGTAGGCTAGTGCCAATGAGCCCGCAATTCATCTCCCGATGCGCGGTTGCACTCTGCCTCCTTGCCCTTCCCGCCGGCGCGCTGGCGCAACGCTCGCTGCACTGGGACCATGCCGAGGTGGCTGCGCACCTCGACGCCGAGGGCCGGCTGACTGTCACCGAAACCCAGGCCATGGTGTTCAGCGGCGACTGGAACGGCGGCGAGCGGCGCTTCAACATCCGCCCGCGCCAGCAGCTGCGGCTGCTCGGTCTCAGCGGGTCGAAGGTAAGGGGGTCGAAGGCGACCGCACAATCCCGATGGTGCGCGACAGCAGCCTGGACGATGTGGACGACTACGCGTTTACCGATGACGCGACCCTGCGCTGGCGCAGCCGGCTGCCGGGGGATGCGCCGTTCGAGGGCACCAGCCGGACCTACGTCATCCGCTACCAGCTGTCGAACATCCTGCTGCAGAACGGCGACGACTACACACTCGATCACGACTTCCTGTTTCCGGATCGCCAGGGGGTGATCACCCGCGCGAGCGTGGCGCTGACGCTCGATCCCGCGTGGCAACCGCAGGCCGCGGTGCAGCGCCGCTACACCGCCGACCAGGTGCCGCCGGGGCAGGGGCTGGTGGTGAGGATTCCGCTCCGCTACACCGGCGCCGGCGTGCCGGTGGCCAACGCCACGAACCTGCCGGACGGGATTGTCCGCGCCCTCTGGGCGCTGCTGCTCATCCCCATCGTCGTCGTCGGCTGGGTGTTCGCCCGCGAGCGCTGGTACGGACGGTTCGCCCCGCTGCATGCGCAGGTGGATGAGGCGTGGATTCGCGAGCACATCCTCACCCATCCCGCTGAAGTGGTGGCGGCGGCGTGGGACAACGAGATTAAGAGCGCGGAGGTGGTCGCGTTGATTGCGCGGCTGGTCGCGGAGAAGAAGCTGACGAGCGGCACCGGCAAGAAGTCGATGACGCTGCACCTGGCGGTCGACCGGGAAAAACTCGATGGCTACGAGCGGGCACTCGTCGATGGCTTGTTCTTCCAGAAGCGCACCGAAACCTCCACGGAGATGATCCAGCGCCACTACAAGAAGACCGGCTTCGATCCCGCGGCCCTGATTCGTCCCGGCCTGCAAGAGCGCGCGGCGGCGATACTGCCGCCCGGCCAGAACCCGTGGCGTGTGCGGTTTGTCGGAACCATCCTGTTCCTCCTCGGCGCCGTCCTGGTCTGGCGCGAATGGTCGAGTGGCTACCTCGGCACCGGCGTGGCAGCCGTGTTGCTCTCAAGCACGCTGCTCTTCATCATCGTCGCGCGGCAGCTGGGCTTGCGCTTTCGCGCCATCATCCACTGGGGTCCGCAGCAGGCGCTCTCGACCTTGATCCCAGTTGCTCTGGCCATCGGCGCAGCCGCGCTTTACCTGTGGCGCTGGGCCGACAGCGGCGTTGAGCCGGCCTCCGACGGCTTCATCGTCGGGGTCGTGCTGCTCGCGATGTCGGTGCTGTTCGCGGGAGTGGGCGCGCTCAAGTCCACGCAGCATCGCGCCGCGCTGGCCTTCCGCAAGACGCTGGCGTCGGGCCGCGAGTTCTTTGTCGCTGAACTCGCAAAGGAACGCCCGGCGCTTCGCGACGAGTGGTTCCCGTGGGTCCTGGCGTTTGGGCTGGGCAAGCAGATGGACGACTGGTCAGCGCAGCGTGAAAGCGGATCGACAAACCGTTCCAGCGTCGGCAGCACGTCGCCTGGCTCGTTTGGCTCCGGCGACAGCTCTGCATCGGGCACGTGGACCGGCTTCGCCGGCGGTCGCTCCGGCGGGGCCGGGAGCGGCGCCTCGTGGAGCACGGCGGCCGCCAGCCTGGCCGCACCGATCGCAGCGGAAAGCTCGAGCAGTTCGAGTGGCGGTTCGAGCAGCTCGAGCAGTAGCAGCGGCGGCGGATCTTCAGGCGGCGGCGGTGGGGGCGGGTGGTGGGTGCTTGGGTGCTCAGGTGCTGGAGTGCTGGAGTGCTGAAGGTGGCTGCACCCAAAGGTCGGTTCAGGTATCGTCTCGCAGGAGGGACTCGATATCCATCCGTCCGCCAATGACTCGCAGAATCACCGCGTCGTCTCCTTCGACGCGGTACAAGATGACGTACTCGGTAGTACGCGAGATTGTCGATGTCGGCCTGCGCTTGCGGCGACAGCCGATGCGCCATCAGCGCGCCGTGGCTGAGGCTTCGGCAGCGATGCGGCGACGAAGGCGGAGCTTCGCATCTTCGGCAAGGGTCTTCATAGAAGCTTCGGTGAGGGAAAGTCCTTCCCCGCGCGCCAGCGATGCCTCCGCCTCATCCAGAGCGGACAGGATCTCGTGCCGCCGCCGCTCGCGCTCTTCCCACAGCGCAAGCGCCTCCTCGACCGCGTCTTCCTCTCGAGCGAAACGGCCACTGTCGATGGCTCGCTGAGCGAATGCCCGCTGGTCCGGGGTCAAATCGACGTTCATAGAGTCAAGGTAAGGTCTGCCGCCGACCCTGTCAAGGCGCGAAGGGGTAGGCTGGTCTGGCTGTCATCGGAGAAGATCAGCGTCGAAGATAAGGTCACTTGGGACGCAATGAACAGGCTGGGCCGAACATGAAGATCCAGGCGCGCAAGGACATCGCCCGCATCATCCGCGAGGACATGCCTGTTGTCGATGAAGCAATCGCCAAGGGAATCAAGGAAGCGGTGCTTCGCCACAAGAGAGATGACCGTCCCGTTGTCATCGAGCGCAACGGCAAGGTCGAGTCCGTGAATCCCAAAGACCTGACGGACTAGTGTCTCGTAACGTAAGTCATGTTAACATACCCTCCGAGCACACGGGGTGCTGGGAGGGTGCATGGCCAATTATGCGCGTCCGATCGTGTTGGCGAAGGCCGACCGTGCCGAACTCGAA
>Ga0164290_1000652_pt1 | contig 96669 bp, 78 predicted proteins | sample Micstemetagenome_FD_108782 | JGI IMG/M metagenome (GOLD analysis project Ga0164290, IMG submission 108782) | Contaminated culture microbial community from soil near Moab, Utah, USA - Microcoleus steenstrupii SON62 (Illumina Assembly) | ecosystem: Environmental > Terrestrial > Soil > Soil crust...
AAGTCCCGTTACGCCGATGGTACTGGAGTCGCATCCGGGAGAGTAGGTAGCCGCCTCCATAATATAGCGTAAAAGCAAGGCAAGAGCCGCTGGTGAATCTCACCAGCGGCTTTTTGTGTTTTAAGGATACCTAACAAGATATTATAGAATAAATTCAAAAAATACAATTCCTCATTTAGCTCCTTTCTGCTAAAAACCAGCAAGCTCACATTTGCTCTAATGCGTTTTCTTCAGCTTCATCCTCAAAATAAGCGGCTTCATACTTTTTTTGTTGAAGAATTGCGTTGACTTCCAGCACTTTTGTCTAACAAGCTCCCTTGACAGCTTAAAAAACTTAGGAAACTATGAACTTTATGAAAGTTTCCTAAGTTGACCCATTAATAAAAAGTACAACTTTGGAAGTTAGAGAACGCATATTGTCTGAAGCGGAAACCCTGTTTTCGAAATACGGCATTCGCAGTATGACGATGGACGATATTGCCCGGCAGGTAGGCATCTCGAAAAAGACTATTTACCAGCATTTTACGGATAAGGACGAGATTGTCTACCAGGTCGTTCACTACCGAATTGCTAATGATAAGCACTACGCAGACTGTCAGCTAGCCGACGTTTCAAATCCCATTGAGGAGATGCTTATGGTATCCGAGATGATGCGTACACAGCTGGCAAACGTGAATCCTTCCATGCTGATCGATATTCAGCGGCTTTATCCCCGGGCATGGGCGCTCTTTGTTGACTACCGGGATAAGTTTATTCTGGAAGCGATCCGCCGTAATTTGATTCGAGGAATTGAGCAGGGGCTTTACCGCTCCGATATAGATGTTGATATTTTTTCCCGCCTTCGTATCGAGCTAGTACAACTGGGGTTTGATAGCCAGGTATTTCCGATTACTCGTACGACGCTGCTTGACGTTCAGATGCAACTGCTTCACCATTTCATCCGTGGTATTCTCAGCGACAAAGGTTTCTCCTCATATAATCAATTCTTAACTAAATACCGTAATGATCAATTGGTTACGCATAAATAAACTGTTATGTGGGCTTGTCATTGCTGGCGCAGCAGCGTCGGTATCCATGGCACAGACACCGCGTGAGTTTACCTTGAACGAAGCAATCCTGTTTGCTACCAAGCAGAATTTGAACGTAAAGAATACGCAACTGGACGCGGTCAGCGCGGAAGCCCGCATTAAGGAGATTAAATCAGTGACGCTTCCCCAGGCTAACCTGACGGGGCAGATGCTGAATAACCTGGCCATTCAGACGGTCTTTCTTCCGCCGCAATTTTTCCAGTTACCCGAAGATGCGGGTCCACAGCCCGTTCGGTTTGGGGTTAACTATTCGGGAAGTATCGTAGGCGCGGTAAACCAGCTATTGTTTGATGCTTCCTACCGAATTGGTTTAAAGGCAGCGGATACCTACCGGGAGTTGGCCCAGAAGAACATTACCGCCTCCAAGATTACCGTGGCCGAACAGGTAGCGAAAGCATACTATGGCGTGCTGGTTAGCCAGGAGCGGATCAAGCTGCTGGATTATAATATCGGTCGTCTGGATACGCTGCTGCGGGAAACCCGGGCGCTTAACCAGCAGGGTTTTGTGGAGAAAATTGATATTGACCGCCTCGAAGTTCAGCTGAATAACCTTCAGACGGAGCGGCAGAAAGTGCAGAACCTCGTAGGGCTCAGCTATTATCTGCTGAAGTTCCAGATGGGCCTGAATGTCAATGACCCGATTGTGCTGACTGATCAAATTCCGTCCCTGGATGTAGAGGCCCTGGAGCGTACGGTAGGTGCCGTACCGCAGACCTTTGACTATACCAAGCGGATTGAGTTTGCCCAGCTGGAATCACAGATCAAACTGGCTGATCTGGATATTCAGGGAACGCAGAAGCAGTACTTCCCACGCCTATCGGCTTTCTTCAACTATGGTTACAATAACGGGCGTAATAGCTTCGGGGACATGCTGACTACCAAATGGTTTGCGCTTTCGTCGGTAGGGCTTAACCTGTCGGTGCCCGTTTTCGACGGTTTTGCGCGGAAATACCGGGTGCAGCAGCAGCGGATAACCCTGCAGAAAGCACAGAACGGGGGTGAATTGCTGAAGAACTCGATCGACCTCCAGATTCGTCAGGCCCAGATCACGGTGCAGAACAACCTGCAGACGCTCCGGACACAGCAGCGCAACCTGGATCTGGCCCGGGAAATTTTACGCGTAACCCGGATCAAATACAAGGAAGGCGTTGGCTCCAACATTGAAGTTATCACGGCTGAGTCAGCTTCGCGGGAGGCCCAGACCAATTACTACAGCCCTGCTCGACTTTATGTTGGCAAAAGTAGACTTTGACAGAGCGACCGGCCAACTCTTTGCCGGCCAAGAATAACGTATTACTTGAAGACCACTGAACGACCATCGAATTATGAAAGCATATTACGTATTAGGATTGACCGCTGCCCTGCTGGGCGCCTGTTCAAAAGGCAATCAATCGGACCTGGCGGGCAAGAAGGAGCAATTGGCCGAGTTAAAAAGCCAGCAGGCTGAACTGGCCACCCAGATCCGGCAGTTGGAAACCGAAGTAGCAAAACTGGATCCGAAAAAAGGGCAGCAGATCCGGGTGAAGGATGTTACCGCCGCGCCGGTAGCAGCGTCGACCTTCCGCCACTTTGTGGAAGTGCAGGGAACCATTGATGCCAAGAACAACATCCAGGTCACGCCCAAAGCCGGCGGTGCCATTACGGCCTTATACGTGAAAGAAGGCGATGCGGTCAGACCGGGATCTGTGATTGCCCGCCTGGACGATGCGGTCCTGCAGCAGAATGCGGAACAACTGAAAACGCAATTGACGCTGGCAACGACGGTTTACGAAAAGCAGGCCAACCTGTGGCGGCAGCAGATCGGAACCGAAGTGCAGTTCCTGCAGGCCAAGACCAATAAGGAAGCCCTGGAGCGGCAACTGGCCACGCTGAATACCCAACGTTCACAGTTTACCGTTACCTCGCCCATCGGTGGTGTAGTCGATAAGGTCAACGTGAAGATTGGCGATGTGGCCATGCCCGGCATGGGAATGGCCCGGGTGGTGAACCTGAGCCAGCTGAAGGTAATCGCCAAGGTAGCGGACACCTACGTAGGGAATGTCAAGAAGGGCGATGAGGTGATTGTCCGTTTCCCGGACGTCAACAAAGAGCTGCGGACGCGGATCAATTTTGTCTCCACGACGGTAGATCCGGCCAGCCGGACCTTCACCATTGAAGCGCCGCTGCCCTCGAGCAATGATCTGAAACCAAACATGCTGGCACAGGTCAAAATCAACGACGTTTCGAAGCCGAACGCCGTGGTGATTGACCAGAACCTGATTCAGAATACGGAACAAGGTCAATTGGTGTACGTAGCGGCCAACGAAGGTGGCAAGCGCGTGGCGAAAGCCCGTCTGGTGAAGACCGGACTGAGCTACGGTGGGCAGGTTGAAGTAACGGAGGGTCTGCAGGCTGGCGACCAACTGATCAAATCGGGCTATCAGGAACTGGTAGATGGGCAACCCATTAATTTCTAACCAGTTTAGAGAATAAGGTTTATCGTACCCATTCGAACAACCATAGCCTCTAAACCATAAACTGGTATTTCATGAAATTCGAACAATACAAGACCCTCGGCTTCACCAACTGGTGCGTGGAGAACCGGACGGCGATCTACATCTTCACCTTCATCATTACGATGTTTGGGCTGGTGGTGTATAATAACCTGCCGAAAGAACAGTTCCCGGATATCAAGGTGCCGCAGGTGTACGTCCAGACGATCTACGCTGGTACGGCCCCGGCCGATATCGAGAACACCATTAACAAGCCGATCGAGAAGCAGCTCAAGTCCATCTCGGGCGTAAAGCGGATTAAGTCCAATGCGCTGCAGGATGTTTCGGTTATTCTGGTGGAATTCAACCCGGACGTAAAGTCGGAGGATGCACTCCAGAAAGTGCGGGATGCGGTCGATAAGGCCAAGCAGGACCTGCCCAAGGAAAGTGATCTGACCTCGGGCCCGACCGCCCAGAGCGTGGAATTCTCCGAGTTCCCGATCATGAACATCAACATGGCGGGTAACTTTTCGCTCAAGCAGCTGAAGGAGTACGCCGAAGATCTGCAGGACGCCATTGAAGCCATGCCGGAAATCAGCCGGGTGGATATTGTCGGTGCGCTGAAGCGGGAAATTCAGATCAATGTCGACCTGCCCCGCATGCAGTCGGCCGGCCTGACCTTTACCGATATCATGATGGCCGTGCAGGGCGAAAACGTGAACGCTTCCGGGGGGGAACTTCCGGTCGACGGTGTTCGGCGGACGCTGCGCGTGAAAGGCGAATTCACGGATGTTGCCCAGATGCAGAACCTGATGATCCGGACAGCTACCGGGGCAACGGTACGGCTCGGTGACGTAGCCCAAGTGGTCGACAGCTTCGAAGAGCAGTTGGATTTTGCCCGGCTGGATAACAAGTCGGTCGTCACGCTGAACGTCATCAAGCGGGCCGGCGCCAACCTGATTTCGGCCTCGGATAATATCGAAAAAACGATTGCGGAGTATAAGGATAGCCGCTTCCCGCAGGGACTGGACATCAAGGTGACGGCTGACCAGTCGGAACGGACGCGCGCCGAGCTGCACGACCTGCTGAACACGGTAGTCCTGGGCTTTATCTTCGTCGTACTGATTCTGATGTTCTTCATGGGCGTGCGGGATGCCATCTTCGTGGCACTTTCGGTACCGCTTTCGGCCCTGGTTGCGTTCGTCTGCATGCCGATCGTCGGTCCCATCGTAGGAACAAGCTTCACGCTGAACACCATCGTGCTTTTTGCCTTTCTGCTGGGGCTGGGTATTGTGGTCGACGACGCCATCGTGGTGATCGAGAACACGCACCGGCTGTTTAACCAGCACAAGGACTGGGACATCAAGAAAGCCGTAAAGGCGGCGGCCGGTGAAGTATTCATTCCGGTACTGTCGGGTACGCTGACGACCATCGCGCCGTTCTTTCCGCTGCTGTTCTGGCCGGGGATCGTCGGGGAATTTATGAAGTTCCTGCCGCTAACCCTGATCTTGACGCTGTTCGCTTCGCTGTTTGTGGCGTACGTGATGAACCCGGTTTTTGCCGTCTCCTTTATGAAGCGGCACGACGAGGAACATCATAAGGAAAAGGACACCAGCTTCAAGACCATTCAACGGCCGGTGATCATCCTGGCGGCGCTCGCCGGTGTGGGGTACATCATCGACCGGGGTATCGGCAACCTCTTCGTATTCTGTATTATTCTGTACGTCTTCAACCACTACGTACTGACGCCGCGGCTGATCGTACCCTTCCAGGAGGGCCTGCTGCCGAGGCTGAAAAATGGCTACCGGAAGCTGATTTCGTGGATCCTGCACGGCTGGCGGCCGGTGGGCGCGATTGTGTCCATGTTTGTGCTGCTAATCGTGACGTTCGTGCTGATGGGCATCGTCCAGCCGAAGGTCATCTTCTTCCCGAGCGGTGAGCCGGACTATGTCTACGTCTATAACGTGATGCCGGTTGGTACCGACGCAAGTATCACGGATTCGGTAACGAAAGTCATCGAAAAGCGCGTATTCCGGGTGCTGGAGGAGAACAAGGCCATGGACATGGTCAACTCGGTAATTTCGAATGTCGGTAAAAACGCCGGTGACCCGTTCAATCCGGATCGCTCCGCCACGCCGCACAAATCGAAGGTGACGGTTGCCTTTGTGAAGAACGAGGAACGCGGCGGCCGCTCGACGGAAGAGCTGCTGAACAAGGTACGGGCATCCCTGACAGGCATTCCGGGTACCGAAATCTCGGTCGAACGCGAGCGTAACGGTCCGCCAACGGGTAAGCCCATCACGATCGAACTGGCCGGCGACGACTTCAATACGCTTTTGAAGCTCGAGAAAGACCTGCGGGCGCGCATTGCCGCGGCGGGCATCGAAGGCATCGACCAGCTGAAGTCCGACCTGATTACAAATAAGCCGGAAATCATTGTCAATGTTAACCGGGACAAAGCCCAGCGGGAAGGCATTTCGTCGGGTCAGATTGCTCAAGCGGTCCGGACGGCGCTGTTCGGACTGGAGATCTCCCGGTTCCGGGACGCCAAGGATGAGTATCCCATCATGGTTCGGTTGAAGAAAGACGACCGGAGCCAGGTGGAGCGTTTGCTGAGCATGAACATCGTTTACCGGGATATGAACCTGGGCGGGGTGCTACGGCAGGTACCGCTCTCGTCGGTGGCTGATGTTACGTATTCGACGACCTTCAGCCAGATTAACCGCAAGAACCAGGAGCGGCTTATCACGCTGAGCTCGGATATCGTACCGGGCTATAACGCGAACCAGATCGTGGCCCAGATCCAGCAGGAAGTTGACCAGATGGAGGTGCCGAACGGTTATGGAGTGAAAATGGGCGGTGAGCAGGAAGATCAGCAGGAATCGATGCAGTTCCTCGGAACGGCCTTCCTGATGGCACTTTTGCTGATCTACCTGATCCTGGCGACGCAGTTTAACTCGGTCGTAAAGCCGATCATCATTTTCGTAACGATCATTCTGTCGCTGATCGGCGTCCTGCTGGGCTTTATGGCATTCGGTAAGGTGTTTTCGGTCATCATGTCCGGGGTCGGGATTATTGCCCTGGCCGGGATTGTGGTGAAAAACGGAATTCTGCTGATTGAGTTTATCGACGAACTGCGTGACCGCGGTATGCCGCTGCGGGAAGCCATTATTGAAGGAGGCGGCATTCGTCTGACGCCGGTACTGCTGACGGCTTCGGCCGCCGTACTGGGCCTGATTCCGCTGGCTACGGGTCTGACGATTGATTTCGTTGGGTTATTCCGTGACTTTGAGCCGCATGTCATGGTCGGAGGAGATAGCGCCGTGTTCTGGAATATCCTGGCCTGGACGATCATTTTCGGTCTGACCTTCTCGACGGTCCTGACGCTGGTGATCGTGCCGTGTATGTACTGGGTGAACGAGCGGATCCGGATCAAGTTCTTTGGTAAGAAGGAAGTGGTGCCGGCGCAGCCGCGCCCGGAGCCGGAATTGATCAACGAGTAATGCGTACGCATGCATAAACACGACTCCATCGTCGGGCGTTAAGCGAAGTGCCAAACGTCGGACGGTGGAGTTTTTATTGGTACAATCATGAGCCGATTATTAGTTATTGTCGTTGTATCAGCCCTGATGCTGCTCATCGACTGGTACGTCTTTCAGGCGGTTAAAACCGTGACGGATGAATCCTCCGAAGGTACCCGCCGGACGGCAACCCTGGTTTACTGGGGCTTTACGGGCCTGGTCCTGATTGCGTACTGGCTGGTTCAGTTCAGCCCGCCGGATGCCTTCGGGCGTGTGACCCGCAATTTCCTGTATACCTTCATTGTCATTCCTTATCTGTGCAAACTGCTTCCGGTCATTGTGCTGCTGATCGACGATCTGAGCCGACTAGGCCGCTGGCTGGTTTCGCTGGTGAACCGACCGGATATCCGGACCGCCGTGGATGATACCCGACAGGCTACCATTCCGGCGACGGATACCATTTCCCGCTCGGAGTTTCTGATGAAAACGGCGCTGGTCGCCGGTGCTGTTCCTTTGGTAGGCTTCACGTACGGCATTATATCCGGGGCGCACGACTACCGGGTTCGACGGGTCAAACTGCCGCTGAAAAATCTGCCTTCCGGTTTCAACGGGCTGCGAATTGCCCAGGTCTCCGACATTCATTCCGGAAGCTTCTTCAATAAGACCGCTGTCAAGGGAGGCGTGGAACTCCTGCTGGGCGAAAAACCGGATCTGGTTTTCTTCACGGGCGATCTGGTCAACAATACGGCCGATGAAGTAAAGGATTACATCGACATTTTTGGAAAGGTCAAGGCGCCGCTGGGTGTCTATTCGACGCTCGGAAACCACGATTACGGGGATTACGTCGCCTGGTCAAGTCTGGATGCCAAACGCCGGAATCTGCAGACGCTGATGGCTGCCCACGGGCACATGGGCTGGAATCTGATGATGGACGAACACCGGATTCTGAAACAGGGAGGCGACGAGCTGGCGCTGATCGGGATTCAGAACTGGGGCGCGGGCGAACGCTGGCCGAAATACGGTAACCTGGCCAAAGCCTACAGCGGTACGGAAGATACCCCGGTCAAGCTCCTGCTTTCCCACGATCCAAGCCACTGGGATGCCCAGGTGCGGAAGCAATTCCCGGCTATCGACGTGATGTTCGCCGGGCATACGCACGGGATGCAGTTCGGCGTGGAGGTAGGCGAATTTAAATGGAGTCCGTCGCAGTACGTCTATAAGCAGTGGGCCGGGCTGTACCAGCAGGGAAGTCAGTATTTATACGTCAACCGTGGCTATGGTTACCTGGGTTATCCAGGCCGGTTGGGGATTCTGCCGGAGATTACGCTGTTTGAATTAGTGAAAGCGTAAAAAAGACACTAGAGAAAAGACAAGAGACAAAAGAGCTTCGCCAGATTAGTATCTCTGGCGAAGCTCTTTTGTCTCTTGTCTTTTTTACTTAAAACGACACCGAAGCCGAGAGCTTATAGAAGCTGTTGTTGCCGTCGGTGGCCGGGCGGTCCATTACGTTCGGGCCGCCGGTGAAGCGCAGAGACAGGCCGTTGGGCAGGCTCGCCTGTACGTAGGGGCCGAACCACTTGTAGAGGTTGGCGGATTCGGGGGCGCGGGTACCGCTCGGATTGGAACGCAGGTGTTCATAATGCGCGCCGAGGGAAAGCGTAGACGAGACTTTATAGCCGGCGTTTACCCACCAGTGCAGGAAGTTGTTCTGAACCGGGGCATCGACCAGCGTCCGCTCATTCTGGAGAACCTGGCCCTTGCGGATGGCCGCGTAGTAGCCGAGGTAGTACTGGCCCTCCAGCTTGCTGCTGTTCAGGTTTGCCGTCAGGCTCGGTACTAACCCTTCGGCCATCATGGCGAACGAGCCGTTGGACAGCAGTTTGCCGTTCGTCAAGCCGAGCTGCGGATTCAGTTTCAGGTTGCCCTTTAGGGTGCTGATGCTTACACCCGTTCCAAATTCGGTCCAGAGGCCACCACCCCCGCCCGTGCCGAAGGAGGGCGTCGTCCAGAAAATGCTGTAGAAGGTCCAGTCAACCTTGTCCGAAATACCGTAGCTGCCGGTGATGGTCGGGTAAAAGCCAAAGAAGCTGTCCTGGTTCAGGCCGACGGAGTACGACGCTTTTTTAGCCTGCGACCAGGCTGATAATGAGCAGGTTAATGCCAGCAGAAGAGCGAAAAGTTTTTTCATGGCTTTGCGCATGTTTGAAGGTGGAATGTTTGATTTCGTGGTATTGCTTGTGAAATAAGTAGTAATACTTTTACAGGTCAAATCTTTACTTAAAATCCCTTAAAACTTTATATTATTTCAATAAAAGGTTAATTTTTAAACTAAGATTTGGCTAAAAAGCGGTTCCTTAGTAGAAAATAAGTTTGTTTGTGAACCTCTTCTTGAAAAAAATGCAAAACCGGCTGGTGCATGCTTCAGGTGAAACCTTCTCCATACAGCCCTCGTTTACCTGGCATTCACCCTTTCCCCAATATTCTCTATGAAGACTTTACTGTCTATGCCGCTGGCGTTTCTGGTTTCGATGACCGGATTCCTGCGATCAGAAACGCCGGCGCCTGCTGTAACCCCGGACAGTGTTCCGCTTTGCCACGGACCGGCCAATGACATGGCACTGCTAGCGGCGGATGAATCGTTCCAGCGACTGCACGCGGAGCCGGTACCGTTTACCTATCACAGTGCGGCCGGGGAGATGATACAGTTCACTACGCCGGATGGCAAGTCGGCCAACGGTTTTCTGTTAAAGGCCAAGAATGGCAAGTCAGATAAGTGGTTGCTGGTATACCAGGAATGGTGGGGCCTAAACGACCACATCAAGCAGCAGGCCGAGACGTTTTACAACGACCTGAAAGACGTGAATGTCCTGGCGGTTGATATGTACGATGGGAAAGTGGCTACCACCCGGGAAGAAGCCGGCAAACTCATGCAGGGTGCGCCCCAGGAGCGGCTGGCCAGTATTATGAAAGGGGCGCTAACCTATGCCGGCCCCAATGCGAAAGTGGCTAGCGTGGGCTGGTGTTTCGGCGGCATGCTTTCGCTGCAGTCGGCGATACTGGCGGGGAACAAGGCGGTTGGCTGCGTAATGTATTATGGCCGGCCGGAGCAGAACGTAGAAAAACTCAAAACGCTGCAGACCGACGTGCTGGGTATCTTCGGCAGCCGGGATAAAGGCATTCCGCCGGCGGCCGCCGAGGAGTTCGAAAAGAATATGAAGGCTGCGGGCGAAAAGGTGACCATCAAGATGTACGATGCCGAACACGCCTTTGCGAATCCGAGCAATCCTGCCTTTGATAAAGAAGCTGCTGCGGACGCTTATAAACTGGCGCTGAACTACCTGAAGGATCGCCTGAAAGCCTGAAACAGCGAACCCTTCCGAAAAAACTTCGTCCACCGGGCGAAGTTTTTTCATTTTTACGACCGGAGCGATTAAACCTTTTGCAACGGGTTTGTCTAAAAAGAACTCTTTGGATTATCCATCCCAAAACAGTACCGCCATGAAAACGACTCGCGGATACCTGCTCCTGTTTGTTCTGCTCGGTACGCTGTTGGCCAGTTGTGGTCCGACCTACGTGGTCCGTCCGGATTACGGACCGCGGTATGGCTACTATGGCCCAGGTCCGTACGCGTATCGCCCGCTGCCTCCGCCGCCGGTTTACCGGCCGTATCGGTACGCGCCGCCGCGTTACTATGGGCACCGTTACTACGGTCGGCGGCCGGCTCCGGCACCTCCCGGCTGGCACGGTAACCGGCGCTACCGCCGTTGGTAACTTGTTGATAACCGGCTGGAAACGGCCGGTTTTTTTGTACCTTGGCAGCAAATTGCCCTACCGATGGTACGCTTAATCTATACGCTGCTGCTCTGGTCGTTGTTCGTTTCGGCTGCCGCTCAGGCACCGGATTCGCTGGAAAATCTCACGCCCGACCGTGCAGCGCTGATCCGGAAACTGGTGGCCCTGCCCTGCGGCATTCGCCCGACGGATGCAAAGGCTGTTATCCTGCAAAAAATCAAAACGTACCTGGATGCGTACCGGCCCGATCCTGAACGGAGCGAGGATGCCTACGCCAGGGCGGCGGTTGACCAGGCGTTGAAGGGCGTCATGACGGGCGGCTACGGGATCGGCGCCGTCCTGGTTGACAGCAAGGGCAAGATTCTGCACGGTGCCTACAACGCACAGCTGCAGCGCGGCCGCTCGGACCTCCACGCGGAGATGAACCTGCTCACGGAGTTTGAGGATTTGCCCCAGTTTCGGACCTATAAGGCAAAGGCAGGCTTTACGGGCGAAGGCAATACCATTTATACCGAACAGCTCCGGCTCTACACCTCCGCTGAACCCTGTCCGATGTGTTTTATCCGCGTGGCCATTGCCGGCGTGGATACCCGCTACGTGACCACCGGCCCCGACGATGGCATGAACAACCGGGCGGCCTGTCTGCCTAAATTCTGGTACGAACTCAGTCAGAAGCACAAAATCGAGCGTGCCGACGCCTCTCCGGTACTAGGGCAACTGGCCCACGTTTTGTTTTACTCGTTCCTGCTTTAAGCGTTGCGTAAAAAAATGCACCCGAGCTGTGAGGATTAGCCCGGTTCCTGCGTTGATACGGATAGCTACTCGACTCATCCCATGAAAAAAGTCATACTCCTGAGCCTGACCCTGGGGCTGATGCTTCCGCTGGATGCGCCCCTGCAGGCGGCGGCTTCGTCCACGACGACCGAAGTAAAGGAAACCCAGGTCCTGAAGCGAAAGCGCAAAGCCCGCGGGTACCGCAAGAAAAAAGGCTTCCTGTGGGGGCTGTTCCGTAAGAACGACTGCGGTTGCCCCAAACACTGATTCTGTCTCCTCCGATCCATACAATGAGCCTGTTATGACTTTAGGCAGTCGTATCAGGCTCATGCTGTGTAGAAGAGAAGGATAGGCCGAAAAAGTTGGATTTGTCCGGGGTCTAAGTGCCCTGTTCGGATTTAATGAATCTATAATTTGTAAACATCTGTTATTCAGCTAGAATTTTCGTATTTTTGCGGGCCAATTGGGAAGAGTAGACAAAAGAAAAAAGGCAAAAGACACCAGAGCGTTGCGGTTCTGAGTTCTGTTTGTCAATCTTTTGTCTCTTGGCTTTTCTCTCTTGTCTAAGAACTCGTATGCAATCCATTCGCAACATAGCCATCATTGCTCACGTTGACCACGGTAAAACGACGCTGGTTGACAAGATTATCCACGCCTCAAAGATCTTCCGGGAGAACCAGGAATTTGGCGACCTGATCCTGGACAATAACGATCTGGAACGGGAGCGGGGCATCACGATCGTCTCCAAGAACGTATCCGTCCGTTACAAAGACGTGAAAATTAACATCATCGATACGCCGGGCCACTCCGATTTCGGGGGCGAGGTAGAGCGTGTTCTGAAGATGGCCGATGGCGTATGCCTGCTGGTCGACGCCTTTGAAGGGCCGATGCCCCAGACGCGTTTCGTACTGAGCAAGGCCCTACAGCTGGGCCTGAAGCCGGTCGTTATCGTCAACAAAGTCGATAAGGAAAACTGCCGGCCGGAAGAGGTGCAGGAGCAGGTATTTGACCTCATGTTCAACCTGGGCGCTACGGAAGACCAGCTGGACTTTGTCACCGTATATGGTTCGTCGAAGCAGGGCTGGATGGGCCCGGACTGGAAGACCCCGACCGACAACATCACCTTCCTGCTCGATACGATCGTTGACGTGATCCCGCCGGCCCCTTCCAACGAAGGTACGCCCCAGATGCAGATTACTTCCCTCGACTACTCTGCATTCGTGGGTCGGATTGCCATCGGACGCGTCCACCGCGGAACGCTGCGCGAAGGTTCGAACGTCGCGCTCGTGAAGTCGGACGGGTCTATCAAAAAGTCCCGCATCAAGGAACTGCATATTTTTGAAGGGCTCGGCAAGCAGAAAGTATCCGAAGTCAATTCAGGCGAAATCTGTGCCGTGACGGGTCTGGAGGACTTTGAAATCGGGGACACCATCACCGACATCGAAAATCCGGAGGCCCTGCCGCGGATCTCGGTCGACGAGCCGACGATGAACATGCTGTTCACGATCAATAACTCGCCTTTCTTCGGGAAGGAAGGGAAGTTCGTGACATCCCGTCACCTCCGGGACCGTCTCTTCAAAGAAACGGAAAAGAACCTGGCCCTGCGCGTAGAGACGACCGACAGCGAAGACCGCTTCCTGGTTTACGGCCGTGGTATTCTGCACCTGTCCGTACTCATCGAAACGATGCGTCGGGAAGGATACGAACTGCAGGTTGGTCAGCCGCAGGTTCTGTATAAGCAGGACGAAAACGGCAACCGGCTGGAGCCGATTGAAACGCTGGTCGTCGACGTACCGGAAGAAACAGCCGGTAAGGTTATCGAACTGGCCACGCAGCGTAAAGGCGAACTGCTGATCATGGAACCGAAAGGCGACCTCCAGCACCTGGAGTTTGAAATTCCGTCGCGGGGTCTGATCGGGCTGCGTTCCAACGTCCTGACCGCTACCTTCGGGGAGGCCGTAATGAGCCACCGCTTCAAAAATTACCAGCCTTACAAAGGTCCCATTGCCGAGCGGATCAACGGATCCCTGATTTCGATGAACACGGGCCCTACCACGGCCTATTCCATTGATAAGCTGCAGGATCGCGGTGTGTTCTTTGTAGACCCGGGTGATGAAGTGTACATGGGTCAGGTGATCGGTGAGCACAACCGGCAGAACGATATCGTTGTCAATGCCATGACGGCCAAGAAACTGACGAACATGCGGGCTTCCGGCTCGGATGACAACGTCCGGATTGCGCCGAAAGTGACGTTCTCGCTGGAAGAAGCCATGGAATACATCCAGAAAGACGAATACCTGGAAATCACGCCGAAGTCGATCCGGATGCGGAAGATTTACCTCGACGAAAACGAGCGTAAGCGGAACGAGAATAAGATGGCGATGGCCTAAAGTAGAGATAAGAGAAAAGACAAGAGACAAAAGAAGCTCCGCCTGTTCCTGGTAATCGGCGGAGCCTCTTTTGTCTCTTGTCTTTTCTCTTTTGTCACCCTTAAAAACTTAGCCCAACCCGCAGCGCAACGCGGTTGTATACCCGCGTCTCGTGCTTGGCGAGCTCGTTCCAGCCGAGGGGTTTGGAAGCAGAGGCTTCCTGGCGTTTATAGTTCAGCGACAGAATGAAATTGGTATTCTGCGGCCGGCCGATGCGGAAGCCGATGCCCGGAGCGATCATCCAGCCCCCTTTGGTTTTGTAGCCCGTCGGGTCTTCGTTGAGCCAGGTAAAGCCGTAGCCAGTATCGAGGCTGGTAAACACCCGCAGGTTCTTACGGCCGGGCTGGGCCAGGTCGTAGCGGACGCCCGCCGCCAGGGGCGTAATCAGGGCCGCGTTGTACCAATCGACGCCAACGGTAGTGCCCACGGCCAGTTTCGGACGTAGCTGGATGCCGTTGAACGACTGGCCCGTTAGATTCTGCCGCTTCTGTACGCTCTCTTCCCAAGTATTCTGATTCAGGTTAAAGCGGACCTGCCCAAACAAAACCCCAAACTCGGTCATGTTGGTGTAGTGGGGTCTGAACGGCTGCTGGCCAAAGGCCGAGTTGAGTAGCATTAGCCAGGCTAGGAGGGTCAGCGGTATCGTGATGCGTTTATGGCGAAGCACCAGGCGCATAAAGTCAGGTGAGGTATACATGGTGTTACGGGCTTACCAGGGGCGATTAACCGGAATTTTGCTGAGTTGCCGCAGGCTGCGCGGGTTGCTGTAATCAAACTGGTACAGCCCGTCTTTCCCGATCATCAGCAAGAGGCGTCCGCGGTCGGTATTGCCCATCGGAATCAAATCATAGGCGTCCATACCCGTCAGGTGCTGCAGCTGCTGGATGTTGAGCGCACTGCTGGCCTCAAAGGACTTCAGGCCGTGTTTTCCTTCGCAGATAAACAGGTTCGGCAGATCAACGCCTACGCCATGCGGATTCTGCATCGGATACGTTTTGAGCAGGCGCGGGGCGGCGGCATTGCTGACGTCGATAACATCCAGCTGGTTCTGGGCGCGGACGCAGAAGTTGCCCGAGCGCAGCGTCACGTAGGCGATATCGTTCTGTACCACGACCGGATCGCAGGCCATCGCGTGCTGGAAGGTACTCAGGTGCGTGGGCTTTTCCGGGTTGCTGGCGTCGTAGATGTGCATGCCCGTCGTGGAGCCGATAAAGAGCTTGTCTTTGTAGGGGAAAATGGTCTCAATGCCCCAGCCGAGGTTGATGCGGTTACCGCGTCGGGGACTGGCCGGATTCTGAAGGTTGAAGAGCACCATCTCGTTCTGGCTCACCGTGTAGAGGTAATTGTCATACAGAGTGAACCGGGCCATGGACCCCCCGGTCCCGTTATTGGTATTTCCCGGAACCGGGCTGGCAGCCATGTTGGCCAGGCCGCGGGTATCGGCAAACATGGCGACGCCGCCCCACCACCAGTTGCCCCCGGGCTGACTGTTGTCGCAGTTGGTGTTGACCGTCTGGGTGACGTACTGCATGCGCTGGTCGTTGATGAGGTTTCGTGTGGAATCAAACGACCACCAGCCACCGTCGAAGGTACCGTTGCGGAAGACGTTGGTTACCCGCCCGGCGGTCCGGATGTTAGCCGGGTCGCTGATGTCCAGGGCAACCAGATCCATGTAGCTGTCGGCGTAGAGAATGTTGTTCCGGACGGCCATATCGCCGTTTCCGGGAATCCGCAGGAAAGTTACTTTTTTGGGGCTTTCCGGATTTCGGTTGTCAATGACGTGAATGCCTTCCTTCACTTCGTTGATGAACAGAAAACCGTCTTTGGTGTAGATTTTTCCGGGATTGACCAGGTCGCGCGGGCTTTCCTGGCCGATGCCCTGGCGCACCTGGGCGGCGGTCAGGGTCTGGGGCGTAAACTGCCGGAAGGTACGGGTTTCCCGGCATTTGTCCGTGCAGCCGGCAAGTAGCCAGCCGGCACCGGCAAGCAGGAGAAGTAAGGGTGTTTTCATAGGCCAGTCGGGTTTTCTGCCGGTAAGATTCCAACGGGCAGGAAAGGGTTGGAAGCCAGCAAAAAAAATGACCCGTAGCAAGAGCCAACGAGTCATTCGCGTTTGCACAATGAATCAAGAATCAGCCTTTCGTAACCCTGGGGTCAGCGAAAGACAGAAGGCCGGGCGTGAGCAAACGTTGCATGGTTGGTGCCCGGCCTTCCAGCACTTCAGGTTGTATCACTTGACACGTTCGTAGACCAGTACCCCCGGCTTCGGGCCGTCGTAAAAGAGCCGCAGGCGGTTCTGGCTGGTCAGTTCAAACCGGCTGACCGCTTTCAACTGACTGAAATAGGTACTTTCAAACTCCATGGCTTCCGGCGGGCCGGCCATTTTGGTGGCGGCGATGCTGCCCACACTGACCGTCGTACGCGGACCGCCATCCTGGGTAACCGTACCGGCTGACAGATTGGCGAAATAATGGTTTACCGAGGATTTTCCGGTAACGTTAAACGGAGCGACGCCGGCGATGGTCTGGGCCGTGGGGTCCACTTCCAGGACCAGCGTGACCCGATAGGCTGAGGCCGGTTCGACCAGTTTCCATTCGCCCGACAGCTTGGTCGTATCCGCCGGTTCGATGGTTTCCCTGGTGCTTTCACAGGTCGAGAAGGCGCTCATCAGGCCCATAAACAGCAGAAGAAACGTGTAACGAAGCATGGTGCTGGGTATTTGTTGTTTACGGATGGATTATTTCGGATCGACAATTTTGCCCATGAACAGGACGGCCCCCGTCTGCTTTTCCGTAATGAGGACTACAAACGGCCGGTCGCACACGATGGGACCCGGGCCAACGGAGGTGAGCTCAACGCCGATGGTGGTGACGGCGGCCGCTTCGGTTCCTTTTTCGTCGACGGCCACGAAGGTATTCTGCTTCACGAAGCTGATGCGCAGGTTACCAGCCCGGTTCAGACCCGTGAAATCGGCCTGGGTCGTAAAGGCGGTCGGCATGCCCATTTGCTGCAGGACCGCGTTGAGGTTGGATTCGTATTCCAGCGTGAATTTGGGCAGACCAACGGTCGTTTTGCCTTCAGCCATGCCCTGCTGGAGCTGCGACCATTCCCCGGCGTTCATTGAACGGATCAGCGCGTCGGCGGAAGAACCTTCGTTCGGCAGCAGCACGGTCATGCTGTAGGTACCGTCGCCGTAAGGCAGTTCAACGGCCGCGTAGGTCGGACGGTAGGCGCGGCGCAGCGTACTGGTCTGCCGCATCATTTTAACCGTTTTCTTTTGCCCGGATACCAGCGTAAACGGTGCATCCTGGGTGTCTTTGGGATCAAACTGGTATTTCCAGTCGCCCTTGAAATACAGCGCATTCATCAGGAACATCACCTGATCGCGGCTGATTTCCTTGATAACCTCCTTGATCTTGCCGTTGGTATTGTCGCTGGCCCATTGGTTAATGCGGGCTACAGCCGTCGGGCTACCGAAGTCTTCAGCGGATACCTTCGCTTTGAAGAAATCCTGTGACTTCTGAATAAAGGCCTGTTCTACGTCAAAGCCCTGGCGGTAGAAGATCGAGTTGGCCAGCTTGGTCGTTACTTTCGGATCCGCCTGGGGCAGACCTTCCATCAGTTGCTTGTAAATGGCATTGGCATCTTCGGCCGAGAGATTATCGAGGCGGAGCGTTTTCCGCATTTCCTCGGCGGTTTGCCCGCCTGCCCCGTTCAGCAGCATGCCCAGCGCCATGTGCAGGCTGAGCGGTGAAACGAAGATGTTTTCGTCTTTTTTCTGCTGCTCGTTGACGCCTTTGAGGAAATCGAAGGAAAAGTCGTTGGTCTTCACCGCAAACTGCCGGGCGCCGGCCGAGGGCACAAACTTTTGTCCGGACGGCTGCGGGGTATTATCCCGGTTACAACTGCCCAATGTCAGGGCCACCACCGCCGAAAGGGAAAGAAAGGTGCGTATCGATGTCATGGGTTTCATGGTAAATCAGCTTTAAAAGACCGTACGGTATGGATCCGGTATAAAGACCCGGCTGCCTGGGGGAGGGTTGGAAGGAGCGTAAAAAAAGTTGTGGCGAAAGGAGAACAAAGTGAAAAAGGAGCAGCGTGACAAAGTGGATTCTCTACTTTGTCACGCTGCTCCTTAGTTACCCTGTTATTCAAAAATGATAATTCACCCCAAAGCCCACCCCAATCGCCTGGGGGCGGATCTGCACCTGGGAATCCGTTTGGGAGCCGGATTGCAGGGCTTTCTGGTAGGAGCCGGTCATGGAACCTGACCAGTGCTGGGTGGGCCGATACTGGAACCGGAAGCCGGCCGTCCCGGCTAGGGTCACCGGACGGTAGACCTGGTCAGAAGGCGTGACGGCTACCGAGCCGACATTATTGCGCAGGAAAACATTGGCCAGGACGCCGCCCAGCAGGGCATAACTCAGTTTCTGGCCCGGTCGGATGTGGTAACCGGCCTGCACGGGCACCTGCAGAAACTGATAATCATTGGCAATGGGTTTTGAATCCGTGCCGACGGCGTAGTTGCTTAGCTTATCGTTGGGCACAAAGCCCGACTGTACGTCGGCGGCCCGGTTGGCGGAGCTGTTCAGGACCGCATTTTCCAGCAGGTTGCTGCTTACGGACGACAGGGCCGACACCACAACGGCATTGCTTTCGGCGGTAGAGCGGCCCTGCAAATAGTTCAGGCCGGATTCCAGCGACCAGTGCCGGGCCAGCTTAACGCCGGTTTGGGCCTGGAGCGAAACCGAAAACTGGGGACGGTTCTGAATCGTTGGCTGACTAACCGACCGGCTTATGCCGACCGAAGGGCTGGCCGAAAAGGCCGGCATCAGGTTGGGCGTCTGAACCGAAGCCGCGGGGTTGAACGACATGTGCATGAACGTCAGGGCCGTCCAGTACTCCTTCCGCATTTCCCTGGGCCGTTCGATCAGCACGTTATCCGGCGCCTGGTACCAGACGATCCGGTCCAGCGCCAGCCGCCGACGGGCGGGAGTCGTTTTGCTCTGAAGAGCCAGGATGTTCAGGCCGTTATTGGAACGTTCCGCCGGCTGATCGGCCAGTTGGGTCGCGTCAACTTTCAGTACTCTCCTGGAGCTGCCGGCTGGTTGACCGGCTTTCAGATCCGTCGCGCGATTGAGTTCATCACCCAGCCGTGGCCGCGGGGCGTCGAGAATCGCCAGCGTCTGGGCTTCGGTCTGGTACCGGGGTGCTTCGGGCTCAGTCGCAGACATTGGCATCGTACGGGTAGAACGAAGAGCCTGTTCGGATACCGTACCGGCGGACCCCTCAGTGTTAGGTCTTGCCGAACGGGTTTCTCCGGCCGCTATCGCCGTTTCCCAATCCAGGGCAGGAGCCGGGGTAGCAGAACCAGCCGGTGCCTGATTCGCACGGGACGGAGCACCCTTCTCTGTGGTTTTAGCGGGGCGGGCGGAAGCGTCTACCGGCGACGATCCCTCCGGCTGGGGAGCCGCTTCCGGTTTTCCCTTCGGCTCATCAACCTGCGCCATGGAGGGCCGTTGATGGTCCACGGTCTTCTCCCCACGGAGCAACCACCAGCCGACCAGCAGCAGGGTTACAGCGGCGGCAATTCCGTAGGACAGCGGCCGGGCCTGGCGCCAGAGCGGAATGACCGGTACCGTATCCTCTTCGTCGAGGCGCCGTTCAATGGCATCCCAGAGTCGGCTCGGCGGCGTTTCGGCAGCCTCTCCGAACAGGGCACGCCATTCGGGATCACCGGCACCCTGTGGGCCCGGGCCGTTCAGCTTCGACCATTCGTTTTCGAACATATTTTCTTCAGACTGACTCATTACGGAAACGGAGTTCGTTCTGAATCTTTTGTTGTAACAGGGTTCTTGCCCGGGAATACTGCGACTTGGAAGTACCCTCGGAAATTTCGAGCATATCCGCAATCTCCGGGTGAGTATACCCTTCGATGGCGTAGAGGTTGAATACGGTCCGGCAGCCCGGTGGCAGTTCCTGCACCAGCCTCAGCAATTGCTGGTAATGCAGGCCCGCCAGACTGTCCTCCGCCTGGTGCGGCAGGGCATAACCGACCTCGTCGATGTCGCTCTGGTTTTGCCAGGGCTTCTGCTTGCGGAGGTGCTTCAGCGCCGTATTGATCACAATTCGTTTGAGCCAGACTTCCAGCGGACATTCAAACCGGAAGGAATCCATGTGATGAAAGGCCTTCACAAAGGAATCCTGCAGGACGTCTTCGGCATCGTCGGCGTTCTTCGTATAGCGCTGGGCGACGACAAATAACCGCCCGGCGAATAACTCATAGAGTTTTCGCTGTGCCGTTCGGTCTTTGTGTCGACATCCTTCGACTAACGTACGTTCATCCAGCATACCGGTTCGAAGCATAGACCCTTCGCGTCCGAAAAGGGTTGTAAACCAGGTGAAAAATTTTGGGGGCTAGCATTTTTAATAAGCAAATATCACTTTTCGCCCCTAGATTTGAAAGCAAACCCTACCTCCTTATGATGAACCGACGCAAGGCCCTCGGCCGTTGTCTGGCACTGGCTGGCTTACCTGCCGGCGCCACCGCTATTGCCCGCCCTCTAAAGATTATGCCTGCCGAACCCCGGTTTCAGATCGGAGCCTGTGACTGGTCGATCGGCCAGTCGAGCAAGGTGGAAGCCTTTGCGCTGGCCAAGCGCATTGGCCTCGACGGCCTGCAGGTGAACATGGGCTCGGAGGCCGATAACATGCACCTGCGGGAGCGCTCCGTGCAGGAAGCCTACCGGACGGCCTCCCGGCAAACGGGCGTCCGGATCGGGAGCCTGGCGCTGGGGGAACTCAACAATGTGCCCTACAAAGCCGACGCCCGGGCGGAGCAGTGGGTGCAGGACAGCGTGGACGTGGCCAAAGCCCTCGGCGTTACCAACATTCTACTGGCGTTTTTCAGCAAAGGCGACCTGCGTAACGATCCGGAGGGAACGAAAGTCGTCATCGACCGCCTGAAGGCCGTAGCGCCCAAAGCCGAAAAGGCGGGCGTTATCCTGGCGATCGAGTCCTGGCTGAGTGCCGAAGACCACGTGCGCATCATCGAAGCTGTCGGTTCGCCCGCGGTGAAAGTTTATTACGACGTGTGTAACTCCACGGTAATGGGCTATGACATCTTCCGGGAAATGCGCTGGCTGGGCCAGCAAAAGCTGATCACCGAAATTCACTTCAAGGAGAACGGCTCCCTGCTGGGCCAGGGGCAGGTCGATTACCCAAAAGTACGGCAGGTGCTGAACGAAATCGGCTACCGCGGCTGGATTCAAATGGAAGGCGCCGTTCCTCCCAAGGCTACCATCCTGGACAGTTACGTGACCAATCTGGCGTTTACGCGGAAGCTGCTGGCGTAACCGGCGACCCTTATAGCCCGATGTAAGTTTGTAAACTTATTATAATAAGTTGCAAAGCTGACGCTTTTCTGTTTGTTTTGGTAAAGCCTTAACTGATTCAAAAAAATGCGATTAGCAGCAACTTTATCGCTTCCGCAACTGCCTCATTTGATGCTGCTGGCCCTGGTAGGGGGCGGATTCGCCTGGTCGGTAGCGACTCAGTCAACGATCCGTACCGGGGAGGTGAATCGGGAGCCGCAACCTGACCAGCGACGGGCGGTTGCCATCGGCACCGACTCTACGCGCCTCTACCTGCCCGATGACCTGGAAGCCACGCTCTGTGCCGAATCGCCGATGTTTTTTAACCCGACGAATATCGATATCGACGCCCGGGGGCGGGTCTGGGTCACGGAGGCGGTCAACTACCGCGACTTTAACAACAAGCCCGACAGCCGGCTTGATCATCCCCAAGGCGAGCGGGTCGTCATTCTGGAGGACACCGACAACGACGGCAAAGCGGATCAGACTAAAGTATTTGTTCAGGACAAGGATCTGAAATCACCCCTGGGCATTGCTGTTATCGGCAACAGGGTGATCGTATCGGCCGCGCCGCACCTGGTGGTGTACACGGACGAGAACGGGGACGATAAAGCGGATAAAAAGGAAATCCTGCTGACGGGCTTTGGGGGGCTCGACCACGATCATGCCCTGCACGCCCTGGTGGTAGGGCCGGACGGCAACTGGTACTTCAATACGGGCAATGCCGGTCCCCATCTGGTGACTGATAAAGCCGGGTGGACGCTGCGGTCGGGGAGCCTGTACACCGGCGGAACGCCCTACAACCTCAAAAACGAAGGCGGTCAGGTCAGCGACGACGGCCAGGTGTGGGTCGGCGGGATGGCCCTGCGGGTTCGGCCAGACGGCACGGGACTCAAGGTACTGGCCCATAACTTCCGGAATAATTACGAAACAGCCGTTGACTCCTACGGTAACCTCTGGCAAAACGACAACGATGATCAGGTGGTAGCCTGCCGGACGAGCTACGTCATGGAAGGCGGTAACATGGGCTACTTCAGCGCCGACGGAACGCGCTACTGGCAGGGTGATCAGCGGCCGGGGCAGTCGATTGCCACCGCGCACTGGCACCAGGAGGATCCCGGCGTCGTTCCACTGGGCGACCTGACGGGCGCGGGCTCCCCGACGGGCGTTGTAGTCTACGAAGGAGACGAGCTGGGCCCGGCCTACCGGGGCATGCTGCTGAGCGCTGAAGCGGGTCGGAACGTCATTTTCGGGTATAAGCCGGTACCGGAAGGCGCCGGTTTCCGCCTGGACCGGAAGGATTTTATCAGCACCTTTTCCCAGGTCGACGAAAACTACAAATGGAACGAAGTCGCCAACGATACCCGCAAGTGGTTCCGGCCGAGTGATGTGGCCGTCGGGGCAGACGGAGCGCTGTACATCGCTGACTGGTACGATCCCATCGTGGGTGGCCACGCCATGCACGACAAAAAAGGATACGGCCGGATTTACCGGATCACGCCCAGGGGCAAAAAGCTAAGCGTCCCCAAGCTGAACCTGAAGACCACCCAGGGCCAGCTCCAGGCTCTGCTTAATCCGGCGATCAACGTCCGGGCGCTGGGTTTCGAAGCGCTGCGCGCGAAAGGGGAGAAGGCGGTGAAACCGGTCCGGAAGCTTCTCTCGTCCCCGAACCCCTTCCACCGGGCGCGGGCCATCTGGCTATTGGCGCAACTCGGCCCTAAAGGACTGGCCGAAGTGGAAACCTTACTCGGTGATCCGGATGCCGATACCCGGCTGGTCGCGTTCCGGGCCCTGAAACCGCTGTTTACGGGACCGAACCAGGTTGACTTCGTCCGGTACCGCCGGATGCTGAGCCACCTGGCCCAGGACCCTTCGGCGGCGGTGCGGCGTGAAGTGGCGATTGTCCTGCGCGACGTGCCGTTCGACGAATGCCGGGAAATGCTGGCGAACCTGTTTCTGCGCTACGACGGGAAGGACCGGTATTACCTGACTGCCCTCGGCATTGCGGCCTGGCGAAAAGCCGACGCTATCTACGCGATGCTGCAGCCCGCCTTCCCGGCCGATCCGCTACGCTGGGATCGCCAGCAGGCTGATCTGGTCTGGGAATTGCACCCGGCTGCGGCGGCCGAAGCCATGAAACAGCGGGCCCTGGCGGCAACGCTGTCAGCCGACGCGCGCAGGCAGGCCGTGGTGGCGCTGGGTTTTATGAACGACGAACGGGCCGCCCGGCTGATGGCGGAACTGACCAAAGCCACCGATACGACCATCGCCCGGCAGGCCGACTACTGGGTTAGCTTCCGGCGCGGCAACGACTGGGCCAATCTCCTGAACTGGGACGAAGTGCTGCCGCCGAAGCGCTCGGAAACCGAACAGCGGATGCTGGCGCTACGGCAGCAACTGTTGGATGAATACACCAAGCCGGAGGAGAAGCAGAAACTCGCCCGGGCCATGGCGGCGACGCCCGAGGGCGGTAAGCTCCTGGTGGGCCTGGCAGCGGATAAAAAGCTGCCATCGGAGGTAGGCTCGGCCATCAGCGAGGTCATTTACGATAACCCGGATCTGAACGTGCGCATCATGGCGGCGGATTACTTCCGGAAGCCCGGTGCGACGGCCATGTTGTCTCCGCAGAAAATCAACAGCATGAGCGGTAACCCCACTTCCGGGCTGAGCGTATTCAAAACAAACTGCGCTACCTGCCACCGTCACGGCGAAGAGGGCAAGAACATTGGGCCGCAGCTAACCAAGATTCACCAGAAATTCGACCAAAACGGGCTGCTCGACGCCATTCTCAACCCCAGCGCCGGCCTGGCCTTCGGCTACGAGCCCTGGCTGATCACAACCAAAACGGGGGAGACGTACTATGGCTTTCTCATCAGCGACAACAAGCAGGCGCTGGTCATTAAGGACGCGGCGGGTCAGCAGCATACCATTCCCGCCTCGAAAGTGACGTCCCGGAAACAGTTCACGACCAGCCTCATGCCCGACCCGACCGCCATGGGCCTCAACGAGCAGCAGGTGGCGGATTTGCTGGCGTTTTTGTTGAAAAAAGAATAGTTAACAGTCGGTCAGTCATCAGTCCCCAGTCATCAGTCGGCTTCGCCCTCTAGTACACTACTTGGCGAAGCCGACTGATGACTGACAGACTGTTGACTGATGACTTACATACTGACGACTTATAAAACTCCCCCAAACGTCCCCGAACTCATCATCAGCACAACCGCCGGCTGGTCGTTCTGCTGGCTTTGGAGGAAGGTTTGCAGTTCAGCGGGATCGGTGTAAACGTGCAGATCCGGGCGGCCGAAGGCCTGGGTAATTTCTTCGGGCGTGATGGGTTCCATGCGCTTCATTTCTACCGTGTGCGGGCTGTAAAAGACGGCCGCGACGTCGGCTTTGTCCAGCTTATCTTTGTACTGGCTCAGGAAGGCTTTATTGAGGCTGCTGTAGGTATGCAGCTCGACGCAGGCGACCAGCCTGTGGCCGGGGAATTGTTCACGCACGGCGGCGGTGGTCGCTTCTACCTTGGACGGGGCATGGGCGAAGTCGCGGTAGACAGTGGTGGTTTCGCTCTGGCTGACCAGCTCCAGCCGTTTGGCGGCGCCCCTGAAGGATTGAATGGCTTCGTAAAACTGCTCCTGGGTCAGGCCCAGGTGTTCACAGACGGCCATCGCCCCGGCAATGTTCTTCATGTTGTGTTCGCCGAAAACCAGCACGGGCACTTCGCCGGCCACGCTGGTCACCAGGTACGTCTGGCCGTTTTCGATGCGGTACGGATGCACGTCGTAGGGCTGGCGCGTAACGTCGGCCCGTTCCTTCAGCGCAATGACATCAAGCATATCATCCGTATCGTCGAAGATGATGGTGCCTGCTTTGGGCAGGGCATCGGCCAGGAGTTCAAACTGGCGGACGTACTGTTCGTAGGTTGGGTAGATGTTGACGTGGTCCCAGGCGATTCCGCTGATGAGGGCGATATGCGGCTGGAAAAAGAGAAACTTGGGCCGCGGGTCGAGGGGAGAAGCGCCGTATTCGTCGCCTTCCACGACCAGCACGGGGGCGTCGGTCGTCAGCCGGACCATCGTGTCGAAGCCTTCCAGCTGGGCGCCGACCAGGTAGTCGAAGTTGCGCTGGTGGTAGCGGAGGACGTGCAGGATCATTCCCGTAATGGTCGTCTTGCCGTGGCTGCCGGCAATGACCACCCGGTGTTTGTGGCGGCTTTGTTCGTATAGGTATTCCGGGTAGGAAAAAATCGGCAGGCCCAGCTCCTGCGCCCGGAGGAGTTCGGGATTGTCCCTGCGGGCGTGCATACCCAGGATTACAGCATTCAGGCCGGCGTGGATGCGCCCGGGATTCCAGCCCATCTCGGCAGGCAGCAGTCCGTGGCGGTCAAGGCGGGAACGGGAAGGCTCGTAAATTTCGTCGTCGGAGCCAGTAACCGTATGGCCTTCCTGCCGGAGCGCGATGGCCAGGTTGTGCATGGCGCTGCCGCCGATAGAAATGAAATGAATTGCCTGGGGCTGCATAGAGGTTGGATTGATCTCGCGAAAATAGGAGTTTTTTGTTAACCGCTAAGACGCAACCATTCTGCGGAGGCCGCCGGGAACCGCGGGAGCCCCCGGTGCGATGGCCCCACGGCAAATGTTAAAAAATACCTTCTTTCAACGAATCAAAACCCACTGTTTTTACGTTTCCGTAAATGCGAGAGAAGCATCGCCAGCGGCTTGACAATCAGGCGTCCCGGAAGAGGAGATTATGGTTTTGTGAAGGGATGGACCAGACTGTTGGAAAGTCGCTCTTTTTATGTCAATTTCGCAGACTTTTTTGTAACCTATAATTCGCTTTTATGCTTCTGCCGAAAGGATGAAAAGCTACAACGACCTGATTGAACAAACCTTCGAGTTTCCTACGCTCGAATTCAAAGTGGAGAACAATTCCCTGTTGTTCAACAACGTTCCCCTGATGGACATCATCAGGCAATACGGTACGCCACTGAAGCTGACTTATCTGCCGAAAATCAGTGAGCATATCGAACATGCCAAGATGCTGTTCAAGAATGCGATCAAGCGCTACAACTACAAGGGGTCGTATACGTACGCCTATTGTACGAAGTCGTCGCACTTTCGCTTTGTGCTGGAAGAAGCATTGAAGAATAACATTCACCTGGAAACCTCTTCGGCGTTCGATATTCCGATCATCCGGGAGCTGCACCAGGCGGGTAAGATCAACAAGCAGACGTATATCATCTGCAACGGGTATAAACGGCCGTTGTATACGGAATACATCGCTGAACTGATCAACGAAGGGTTCAACTGCATTCCCGTGCTCGATAACCTGAAGGAAATCGACGCCTACGAGGAGGTGCAGACCACCGAGCCGGTGAATCTGGGTATTCGCATCGCTACGGACGAAGAACCGAACTTTGCGTTTTATACCTCGCGGCTGGGTATCCGGTACAGCGACGTAAACGAGCTTTACCGGTCGAAAATCGAACCGAACCCGAAGTTCCGGCTGAAAATGCTGCACTTCTTCATCAATACGGGCATCAAGGACAGCGCGTATTACTGGAGTGAGCTGAGCCGGTTCATGTACAAGTACTGCGAACTGCGGAAGATCTGCCCGGATCTCGACAGCATCGATATCGGGGGCGGGATGCCGATCCAGACGTCGTTCCAGTTCACCTACGACTACCAGGCGATGGTGGACCAGATCGTGGAGAGCATCCAGTGGATCTGTAACAAGAACAACGTGCCCGTTCCGCACATCTTCACGGAGTTCGGTTCGTACACGGTGGGGGAAAGTGGCGCGGTGATTTACAAAATCATCGATCAGAAACTGCAGAACGATAAGGAGCTGTGGTACATGATCGACGGCTCGTTTATCACCCAGCTGCCGGATTCCTGGGGTATGGGGCAGAAGTACATCATGCTGGCGGTTAACAACTGGGATAACCCCTACCAGAAGGTCAACCTGGGCGGGCTAACCTGCGACTCGCATGATTTTTACAATACAGAGGCCCATAGCGCCGACCTGTACCTGCCGATTTACGACCAGGACAGCGAGGATCAGTACATCGGCTTTTTCCACACGGGCGCCTATCAGGAATCGCTGGGTGGGTATGGCGGTGTGCAGCACTGCCTGATTCCGGCCCCGCAGCACGTGATCGTCGACCGCGACGCGGAAGGGAACATCACCACGCGTCTGTTTGCCGGCGAGCAGCAGAGTCATACGATGTTGCAGATTCTGGGTTACCAACAGCCGGTAACGGAGTCTAAAACGGAGAAGCAGGCCGCCGACGAAGCCAGCCAGGATGGGCAGGAACAGAAGCCGGTCGAAGAGTTGGTATAAGGTAGCGTCATCAGTCGTCAGTCTGTCAGTCCAGCTTTGCCAGCCAGGCGGGCCACGACTGATAGACTGACCACGACTTCTTTAGCACAATATTTGTAATTCACCCAGTGGCCGGGCGCGTGGTCTGGCCTTATGTTAACGAAATCGGAATCATGAAAAAGATCACCTTACTCGTCAGCCTGGTCGCCCTGGTGTCTCTGGGCTCCTGTGCCCGTCGTAGCTGCCCGGCTTACGAAAGCAACGTCACCAAAAAGCAGCCGGCGCCTACGACGCTTCGCGCCTAAGCCATACTCACCACAAATCGGGAAGCTTCCAGCAGGTCATTGGCCTGCTGGTCAGCCAGTGGGGGCTCGGGGAGCTGATGCGTGATGTGTACTGTCCGCACCCCGACCCGCCGACCCGCCTGTACGTCGCGCAGGGCATCACCGATCATCCACGAGCGGTGAACATCGATATTGTATTTGGCAATGGCCTTCTCGAGCATCAGCGAGTCGGGCTTGCGCATCAGGGAGCGGGAAGTGTATTCCGGGTGATGCGGACAGTAATAGAGTGCATCGATCAGGTGCCCGCAGCGGTCCTGCAGGTATTGATGACACCGCAGGACATCCTCCCTTGAATATAGGCCTTTGGCAATACCGGCCTGGTTGGTAACCACAATCAGCAGATAACCCGCGTCCTTCAGCAGCCGTAGCCCTTCTACGACCCCATCGGGAATGATAAAATCCTCTACGCGGTAGACATAGTCCGTCCGATCTACGTTCAGTACACCGTCCCGGTCTAAAAACACACACTTATTCATGGCCTCGGCATGGTTCATGATTCCGTCGGCGGAACATCCCGTCTGTTCGGAAACTTACGTATTTGTTGAAATTTTATCACAAAAAAGGTAAATAACAAACCCGTTCCGGCCTGAACTTAAGAATTTTTAACAGAAGGGGATGCGTTTTGTTGGCATCCACCGTTTATTGACGTTGTGCAACCGCTATTGAGAAAACGATATGAGACGTTGGTTGACGGTTTTCCTCTGCCTGTGGGTACTGCAGGGGTTTGAGGCTATCGCCCAGAAAATTATTCAGCGTGACCAGAATCCGCCCCAGCGCAACGTGCCGGGTGGCGGCCGGATCACCCGGATCGAATACACCCGCCACAAGCTAATCGTTCACTTTGTGGCCGTGAACAACGAACGGGCGACGCTCTCGGGACCGGGCCACCGCAACGCCTGGCGGCTGGTCGAGCCGCAGACGGGGCGTCAGTATGCCCTGCTCTACATCAAGAACATCCGCGTGGACGGCGAGCAGCTGGTGGATTACCTCGACGAGCCCCGGAATGCGCAGTTTTACCGCGTGCGGGAGCTGACCTGCGAGGCTCATTTTGAACGGCCCCCGAAGGAAATTAAGCTGGTCAACCTCATCGAGGAAGATGTCGAGTTTTTCGAGAACCGCCCCAGCCCGCTCGGCGGTTCAAGTTCGCAGTGGCCTTATAATGTCTACGATGTGCGGGTGCTGCCGTACGATGACGCCGAAGAAGCCCGTACCACCCAGCGTAACAACCGTCCGTCGGTAACGACGCCCCCGCCCGCCGCCAAACCCAACCCGGCTCCGGCCACCAAAGGCAATCCGGCCCCGGCCCCCCAAACGAGCAAGCCGACCACGCCGCCCCGGCCAGCGCCCCGGGATACAGGTCTGGCCACCGGAAAGGCAAGTCCGGCAACCCCGCCCAAGGTCGAAAACCTGGGCAGCCGGGTGGAGGCCGGCCGAACCTACCGGCTCAACAACCTGCTGTTCGAGCAGTCGGACTGGCACATCCAGCCGACGTCCTATGCCCAGTTGGACTCGCTGGCGGCCATCATGAAGCGGAGTGCAACCATGGAAATCGAACTGGCGGGTCATACCGATAATGTCGGGGATCCGCGCCTGAACGTGGAGCTGGCCCGGCAGCGGGTAGATGCCGTCAAGAGCTATCTGGTGAGCAAAGGCATCGCCGGGGCCCGCATCAAAACCAAGGCCTACGGCGGCAGCCAGCCCGTGGCTGACAACACACGGGAAGAAACCCGGCGCCTGAATCGCCGGGTAGAAGTGACCATCCTGCGAGGGTAAGGGCGGGCAATTCAGGTTTGCATGATTTTTGTTTGGGTTATCCAGCGCTCTCCCCGGTTCATAGCGGAGATTACCTAAGTATCCTATTTCATGTATTTGGAAGACAAGCTTTTGTGCGGGAGCGCGGGATGCGGTGGTGCCCTTGATGAGTTTGTCTGATAATTTTTTCGTCGGTTTATTTTTAGCTTATTCTCATGTATTTATATTTATACTCTTATTTACCCTCAACCGTAACTTATGCGCATCCAGCAATCACTCTTCCGCGACGACCGCTGGCAGAACCTCGGCGAATCGCCGGGCTTTTCAGCTGATCAGGTACAGTGGGTGCTGGCCTCCGGGGAGCGCACCTTATTGGAACGCATTCCTTTGTATGCGCATCTAAGGGCGCTGTATCCTGCGGCTGAGATCGTCATTACCTCGACTTCGGGCGAAATCATTGCCGACGGGGTGTACGATGACAGCATTGCGGTCGTAGCCGTCGAGTGGGAGCGTACGCAAATTCGCACGGCCCAGATTGCCGTCGAGGACCGGATGAAAAGTTACGAGGCGGGAGCCCAGCTGGCCCGGCAGCTGATGCGGGATGACCTGGCCGGGGTCTTCATTATTTCTGAGGGAAACTGCATTAACGGGAGCGAATTAACCAAGGGCCTCAGTGATACCTTACCACCGCAGATTCCCATCAGCGGGGGAATGGCCGGAGACGCCGACCGGTTCAGCAAAACGCTCGTTGGGCTGAACAGCGATCCTACGGTAGGCAATGTGGTTGGGGTGGGGTTATACGGCAATTCGGTCCGGATCGGGCACGGGTCGCTCGGTGGCTGGGATGTGTTTGGGCCCGAACGGGAAGTCACCGATTCGGATGAAAACGTGCTGTACGCCATAGATGGCAAACGGGCGCTGGACCTGTATAAGGAATATTTAGGCAAATACGCCAAGGATCTGCCCGGGGCCGCCCTGCTTTTTCCGCTTTCGATGAAAGAGACTCCGGATTCGCAGCCGCTGGTGCGGACGATTCTGTCCATTGACGAAGAGAAGGGAAGTATGATCTTTGCCGGAGACATGCCCAAGGGAGCGTTGGTGCGGTTTATGAAAGCCAACTTTGACCGGCTGGTCGACGCTTCGGCCACAGCCTCGCTGACGTCCCTGAATCACCTGGGCCGGCAACCGGAGCTGGCGCTGCTGATCAGCTGCGTCGGCCGGAAGCTCGTACTGGGGCCACGCGTGGAGGAAGAGGTGGAAGCCGCCCGGGAAGTGCTGGGGCGGGATACGGTGATTGCGGGCTTTTACTCCTACGGTGAGATATCGCCGCTAAACCCAAGTGCCCGCTGCGAATTGCACAACCAGACGATGACCATTACGGTGGTTTCAGAAAACTGATATGGAAACACCCGCTTACCATAAGCTGCTGGCTCGTCAGATTAAAAAACATCTGCCCGACGACTGTATCCAGAATGACCGTATTCAGGCCTTTATCCGGGCCATAAACGAGTCGTACCATAGCTTTGAGCGGGATAAGGAGCTTCTGGAGCATTCCGCACAACTGAATGAACGGGAATACGCGGACGTCAACCAGAAATTAAAGGATGAAGTCAACCAGCGGCGCCAGTCGGTCGAAAAGCTGATCGAGGCCATTTATTCCCTGGACGTTCCGCAGGGGGATGAGCGGCCGGCCCTGGACGCCAACAACCTGCGCATGCTGGTCGATTTCCTGCAGCGGCAGATCGAATACCGAAAACGGACGGAAGACGAGCTGCGCAAAGCCAAAGAACTGGCGGAAGAAGGAACGCGGGCCAAGTCCGAGTTTCTGTCCATGATGAGCCACGAAATCCGCACGCCGCTCAATGCCATTGTGGGAATGACATACCTGCTCCTGCAGGAAGAAAAAGAGCCCAGGCTGATCGACCACCTGAAGACCCTTCATTTCTCGACCGAGCATCTGTACGCGCTGATCAACGATCTGCTCGATTTTAGTAAGATTGAAGCGGGGAAAGTCGAGCTGGAAGAGATTTCCTTCGATTTTAAACTACTGATCTCCAATATCAAACGGGCGCATCAGCCGGCGGCCGAAGAGCGGGGCAACCGCATCCGGCTGATGATCGATGACGATGTGCCGGATTCGCTCGTGGGTGACCCGCTGCGGATCGGGCAGGTGCTGACCAACCTGGTGTCCAACGCCATTAAATTCACCGAGGGCGGCCAGATTACCATTGAACTGTCTCTGCTGAATAAAAACCGGACACACGCTCTTTTGTACGCATCCGTGACGGATTCCGGCATTGGTATTCCGGCCAATAAGCAGCAGGCGATCTTTGAAATGTTCACCCAGGCGAACTCGGCAACCACCCGCAAGTACGGTGGCACGGGCCTGGGCCTGGTCATTACGAAGCGGCTGCTTCAGCTACACGGGAGTGATATTTTCGTGGAAAGTGAGGAAGGCAAGGGGGCCAAGTTCTATTTTACCCTGAACCTGCCGATTGGGGAGGAAGTGCAGCCCGCACCGATTGTCGATGCGATCAACAACCAGACGCTCAAAGGGGTACGGATCCTGCTGGTGGAAGACTATCCCATTAACGTAAAGGTAGCCACCCAGTTTCTGGAACGCTGGGGCGTGTCGGTGACCGTTGCCGAAAACGGCCTGGAAGCCCTCGAGCGCTTTGATCAGGAATCTTTTGATCTGGTCCTGATGGATTTGCAGATGCCCATTATGGATGGGTACACCGCCACGGAGGAGATCCGGAAACGGAATAAAAAAATTCCGATCATCGCCCTGACCGCTTCGGCATCCTTCAATAACAAAGATCGGGCGCTGCACGTGGGTATTAACGATTACGTCACCAAACCCTTTAACCCGAAAGACCTCTTCAAAAAGATTGCTCACTACCATTTAAATCCCCATCCCGGATAAGTTATGGAAACTTCTAACTCGTACTTGCACCCTTCCCTTGATTATGATCGGCTGACTGACCTGTATGATGGCGATCATGACAGCGCTGCGATGATGTTTGAAATGTTCCTGCAGGAAATTCTCCCGGAGTTTTCGGAGCTGGATCAGGCGGTCGCCCAGAACAACCGCACGCGTACCCGTGAACTAGCCCACCGGTTCGTACCGAGCCTGGGCATGGTTGGATTGACACGGCTCGAACATCAATTGCGGGCGATTGAAAAACAGGCCCTGCAGGCCACCGACGACGCCCAGATAAGCCAGCAATGGCGGACGTTCCGGGCCGAACTGGATCAAATGGTACCGCTGGTGGAAGCGGCCCTGAACCAATACAATGCATCGGCCTGAATAGGGAAGGTGAGCGGCGACCGGAACGAAAGGGCAAAGACCAATCATGTTAGGAACAACTGATCTCTGGCAGAACGAAGGCCAATCCGGCCCGTTCTTCCGGTTTCTGATTGAACAGCTACCGGTCGGGGTCTTCCAGGCCGATACGGACGGGCGTTGCCTGTACGTAAACAAGGCCTGGGAGACCCTTTCCGGTATCTCCGCCGAAGCATCGCAGGGTTACGGCTGGACACGCTGCGTTCATCCGGATGACCTGCCGGCGCTGCAGGGAGTTACCCGCATGGCCATGCAGGAGGGTAAGCCCTTTCAGGAAGTCCGTCGGCTGGTCCGGCCGGATGGCGAAGTCCGCTACGTCCGATTTGAAGCCAGTCCCTTTTGCCTGAACCAGACCGAAGTAGCCGGCTTTATCGGCGTCGCCACCGACATTACCGAGCAGATCGTGGCCGAGCAGCGGCTTCATGCCCTGGTTGAATCGCTGGATGATCTGGTCCTGGAAGTGGATGATAGCATGCGGCTGCTGAACGTTTGGGCAGACAATGAAAGGGACTTGTTCTTTTCGAAGGATCAGCTGATGGGCCAGCCGATGTGGGAATTCATGCAGACCAACTGGCCGGACGAAACCCGGCTGATGGCCGATGCAGTGGAGGAAGCCTTGCGGATCCAATCCGCCGTTTCCTACGAATACGCATCGATCCTGCCGGGCGATGATCGCTGGTACTCGGCTAAAGTCAGCCCCATTCTGGAAGGCGGTCAGAGCACCAACCGGGTAACCATCCTGATCCGAAACATCACCGCCCGCAAGAAGGCCGAAGCCGGTTTGCAGGAGATGAAACAATGGATTGACTCATCGCCGGAAGGTATTCAGGTTTCGGACGAGTCGGGCCGATTGGTGTACGCCAATACGGAATCCCTGAGTCGCCTCGGCTATTCCCTGGACGAGCTTCGGACGAAATACGTCTGGGAATTTGAAAAAATCTTCGAGGCACCGGGTTCCTGGGAAGCCCATGTGGAGGAAGTAAAAAATCAGGGTAGCCTCCGGGTCGAAGGCGTAAACTGGGACATCACCGGCCGGGAGTTTCCCGTGGAGGTAAACGTCCGGTACGTTCGGTCCGGTGATCAGGGATACATTGTCGCCTTCTCGCGGGACATTACCTTCCGCCGCGAAGCGGAAGCGGCCGTTCGGCAGAAGGAAGCCTACTACCGCCAGATCCTCAACGCTATCCCTGACCTGATTCTGGTAAAGGATCAGCAGAACCAGCCCACCTGGGCCAATGAACCCTTCATGCGGTTTATGGGCAACCAGGACGTCCGGCAGTGGGCCGAGCGCCCTGACCTCTTTACGCCCGATACCGCCCTGATGGACCGGTACGTCCTCGTTACCGGGCAGTCGGTCAGTATCGAAGCGGCGCTGGCCCGCCACGACGGTATTGTTCGGCAATTTCAGACCATCAAAAACCCGATTTACGACGAAGGCGAAAAAATCACGCAGCTCGTCGAAGTCAGCCGGGACATTACGGACATGGTTCAGGTGCAGGAAACGCTGGTGCGCAAAGACCGCCTGCTATCGGCCGTAGCCCGCTCCACGGAATTGTTCCTGGCCGAAAAGAGTTTCGAGCATGCCATGCACCAGGCCCTGACCATCCTGGGCCAGTACTCCGATGTTGATCGGGTTTATCTGTTTGAAAATCATTACAATGAGCGTGCGGATGTCTGGGAAGCCTCCCAGCGCTTTGAGTGGAATTCCGGGACGGCCGAACCCCAGATCGACAATCCGGATTTGCAGAACATTCCGTTTTCGGCCATTCAGGACTTTGTCAATCCCCTGCTGCGCCGGCAGCCGCTGGTCGGTCTGGTCAAAAATTTCAGCGGTTCACTGAAGGAGCTGCTGGAGAGCCAGGCGATCGTTTCCATCATTACCGTACCCATCTACCTGGAGGAACAATTCTGGGGCTTTGTCGGCTTCGACGACTGCCGCCTCGAGCGGGTGTGGACCGAAGCCGAGCAGGCGGTACTTTTATCGTTTGCTAATAGCGTCGCGGCGTTTATTAAGCGCCTCAACCAGGACCAGCACCTGATCCGGGCCAAGGAGGCCGCCGAAAAGGCCAACCGGGCCAAATCGGAATTTCTGTCGGTCATGAGCCACGAAATCCGGACGCCGCTGAACGCTGTTATCGGGATGACGCACCTGCTCCTGGAAGATAACCCCCTGCCCGGGCAGCAGGAAAACCTGAAAACGCTCCATTTCTCGGCCGAAAATCTGCTGGTCCTGATCAACGATATCCTCGATTACAGCAAGATCGAAGCCGGTAAGGTGGAGTTTGAACGCATGGACTTCGATTTGCGGCAGCTGGTTTCCAACATCAAGCAGGCCAATCAGGTCCGGGCGGAGGAAAAAGGCATCCGGCTGCGGCTGATGATCGACGACGATGTGCCGAGCCGGCTGGTGGGCGATCCAGTCCGGCTGGGCCAGGTGCTGAACAACCTGGTGTCCAACGGGGTCAAATTCACCGAGGAGGGAACGGTCACTATCGAAGTGTCGCAGGCGGGGCGCGATGCCCAGAACGTCCAGATCAACTTTTCGGTCTCGGATACCGGACTCGGTATCCCGGCCGATAAGCACCAGCTCATTTTCGAAAAATTCGCGCAGGCCGACTCCCAGATCACCCGTCGCTTCGGCGGCACCGGCCTGGGCCTGTCCATTACCAAAAAACTGCTGGAGCTGCAGCAAAGCCATATCGAACTGCAAAGCGAGGAAGGCAAAGGATCCCGCTTCTCGTTTACCCTTTCGCTGGGCATCAGCACCGAAAAGAGTCCGGCAGAACCCAAGGCTTATTCAAAAATGGAAGATAAAAACCTACACGGCATGCGCATTCTAATTGCGGAAGATAACCGCATGAATGTCTTTGTGGCCGAGAAATTCCTCTCGAAATGGAATGTGGTAACGCAGGTGGCCGAAAACGGGGCGGTCGCCGTGGCGATGACCGAAGCAGAGAGTTTCGATATGATCCTGATGGATTTACAGATGCCGGAGATGGACGGTTACGAAGCGACGCGCCGCATCCGGGCTTTCAATAAAACAATTCCCATCCTGGCGGTTTCCGCCTCCCCGCTGTACGACATCCAGGTCCAGGCCATCGAAGCCGGGATGAACGATTACGTCACGAAGCCGTTCAATCCGGCGGATTTGTACCAGAAAATTGTTCGAAACCGGCTGCCGCTCCTCGCATGACGTTTAAGGTTTAACGTTTAAGGTTGCTTCGCCCCTACCAACATTCCCTGGCGAAGCAACCTTAAACGTTAAACGTTAAACCTTAAACTATTTAAATCCCGGTTTTCGGCGAAAGAACACATACCCACTATCTTCGCCGATCAGCTCCAGGTTGGGGTGGTAGCGGTAGTTATCGGCCCGGTCGATCTTGGTGACAAGGTAGGCGGGGCGGTCGACGGGGCCGTTCAGCAGCCATTCTTCCTCACTGCTGATGGGCTTACGGGGCTGCTTCCGGAAATAAAAGAGGTGGGCGTAACTCTTGTAACCAATGGGCTCCATGTAAATATCCTGCCCCTGACGCGCTTCGTAGAAGTCAATCACCGCGCCCTGGATATACTGTTCGACCTTGGGCATAATGACCGGCAGCGCCATCCAGAGCAGTACCGGAATGGCGCTGAAGAGCAGCACTACACCCCGCTCACGCTGCCGAACAAGGCGCCAGAGTGCCACCCCCAGCAGGCCGCCGAAGAGAAGCCCGATAATCCATTCCCATTCACCCCATTCAACGGGCGCCGTCAGGTTCGCGGCCGCAAACGGATCCTTGATGTAGGGAATAAGCTGGGCTGCATTCATGCCGATTACCGGCATCGCCGTAAAGATCAGGGCGAGCAACCCGCCGATGAACGCCAGCCCCCCAACCAGCCAGCCGCTGAGCCGCCGTTTTTCGTAGAGGTAACCGTATAGATAGTCGGCAGCCAGGTAGGAAACCGGGAACCAGGCCATGGACGAGTAGTGGATGATCTTCGTCCGGACGATCGAGAACAGAATCATGACCAACCAGAACAGAATTACCATCCAGCGACGGAAGGTAGCCGTATCCGCAACGGCCGCACGGGATTCGGTAGCGGGATTGCTACCGCCCGTCGTCAGGTTTGTCAGGGCGAAGAGCGACATCGGAAAGCAGCCCAGCAGCACGACCACAAAATGGTAGTAGAATGGCTGTTCATGTCCGGCGTCCGGGGTCGAAAAGAGCCGGATCTGGTAGGTAATGAACTCCTGAAAAAACCAGAAGCCGTTCTTGGCCAGCTCCAGTCCGAACCAGAGCGAAGCCACCGCCAGCGCACGGCCCAGAAACAGCAGGCCATTGCCGAAGCTGAGGATCGGCCGGAACCGCTGCAGTCCCCAGAACACCAGAAAGGTCAGGCCCGGCAGCAGGCCCCCAACCGGCCCTTTGGTCAGCACCGCCAGGCCGATGAACAGCCCGGACAGAATGGCTTTCTGACGGGCGGCGGGGGTTCCGTGGGCGGTTACCGCGCCCGACAGGTACCACACGCCCAGAAAAATAAAGAGGTTGAAGGTCGGGTCGATGATTCCCGATTTGAAATACAGATGCGGGGCCAGCGAACCAAAATACGCCAGCGCCCAGACTAGCCCGAAGCGGGCGTCGACCAGTTTCTTGCCGATGGCGTAGAGCACCTGAAGGGTCACAATGCCCACCAGGGCGTTCGGCAGGCGGGCAGCGTATTCACCGACGCCTAATACCCGCATACACAGGGCCTGCAGCCAGAAAAACAGGGGCGGTTTCTCCCAGAAAGGCTGAAAATTGATCTGAACGCGGGTGTAGTTGCCGGTAACCAGCATTTCCCGGGCAGATTCGGCAAAATTGATTTCGTCCCAGTCGAAGAGGTGAACAGCTCCCAGGAAGGGCAGGTAGAAAACCGCGCCGAGGACGGCCAGCAGGAGCGGATAGTATTTGGGGGGTATCGTGGGCATGAGCAAGCTACGGACAACAGGGCAGTCTGGACCATCGGTCAGATTGGCCACAAAAGTACGAAAAGCGCGTCGGCTTTACCGCAGTTGCCCCTCAATCCAGTCGAGGCCGCGACCGAAAAGCGCCCGCGCGAACCGGACCCGGTTGTCAAAATCGTCGTTGCCCGATTTACCCTGCTCCAGAAACTGCCGCACGAGCCGGGCGTTATCGATGGCCTGTACATTGGGCACGATCTCGTCACTTTCCGTGTGAAAGTCGGCAAAGGCCGGCAGATCGGCCTCGAAATGCTGGTAGAAGAGGTGCCCACGGGGCGTACGGACGGCGCAGAGGACACCGCTGGCCCGGCTGGTGGAGGGAGCCAGGCTGCCTTCGAGGCCCCGTTTCAGCACGATGACGGCGTCGAAGCCCGTCAGCAGCGCCAGTTCCGCCATTTTCATCTGGTAGGTAATGTGGAAGACTGACGTGATCAGGATGCGGGCGTGGCAGGGATTGAGCAGTTTTTCGAGCGTAGCCAGAAAAGGCCGCTTGAGCAGCACCCGGCGCCGGTCGACCCAGCGGTTCAGGGCCGGCGACAGCGCTTTCTGATCGAGTACCCAGCCGAACGGCCTGGGCGGGTTGTCCAGCTCGTGGTTGGTCTGGAGCATCGGGCAGCCGAGCATCAGGTACAGGTCGTGGGCGTTCAGGCTGAACTTGGGGCCGGGCGTACGGCCGACGAGCGAGATGGCGCCGTAGCCGCGTTCCTCGACATAATGAGCCAGCAGGGGCGTCAGCAGGTAGGAATGTTCAACGCCGTCGAAGGGTTCAGCCAGTTGGACCAGCGGGGGCCCCACGCAACTGATCTGCTGAAAGCCTGGAGCGTAGGTTTCCACCACCGCGGCATGAAGGCCCTTATACTCTTCGATGGTTTCGTGGCGAACCCGCAGGTAACTCGCCGCCAAGCCCCGGAACGTCTCCGAACCGCCGTCGGCCAGCAGAAACTCGCCGAGCTGGTGCGCTTCCGACGCCTGCAGGGTATGCCCCCGCAGCAGTTTGCTGGCGATGGGCAGGAGGGAAGGGGCCAGGTCGGGACAGAGCGTATTGATCAGGAAGGTCGGATGAGCGAAGGCGTTGCGGCCCCAGAGCGACTCCAGGGTGCGTTCCTCGGGTGTAGGTCCCTTGGCCAGTAAGGCCCCAATAAAGGCCCCTTTCTGCAGCGGATCGACGGTTCCCAACGCGAGGGCTTCCCGGCAGGCCTGGAGCTGGTCGGCGGTGAGCGCCTTGCTGCCGTTTTTCCCGATGCCGATCACTTGAATCGCCTTACCCAGCGGGGTAGCCGCGGGATCCTGCAGCAGGCGGTTCGTATAAGACATAATCCATCAAGCGCGTCAGTGAACGGCTAAAGTTACACAATCCCGCAAACGATGGTAGTTAAAATATGGCAACGGAATTGATTATTTCGCCGGCTGCGGCTTCTTCAGACGGAACCGCCGCTTGTGCCAGTCGGCCGGCCGGCGTTCCCAGCGGTTGTCCAATAAACCGTATACCACCAGGGAGGAAGCGGTGCCGATCAGCGCTCCGGCAAATACGTCTTCGACAAAATGCTGAAACAGATAAACCCGGGAGTAAGCCGTTATGGCCGCCAGCAGCACAAAGAACCAGCCGCGGCCTTTCCGCTCGTCGAGCAGCGCCAGCAAGGTAAAAACGGCGAAGGCGGACGTCGAGTGGCCGGAGGGAAAGCTGTTGAAGCGGTGAATGTCCAGCCCCTCGATCAGCCGGTAAGGCCAGGTAGTCTGTTCAAAGTACGCCAGGGGTCGCAGGGCGTTCGGAAAGGCGAAATGCTTGAGCCCCTGGGCGGTCAGCGACGAAAGGGCGAAGCTGGACAGGGCCAGTACCGCGTACCGAAACGCCCGAAACGCCAGAATCAGTGCCACCAGGGCGAAAAACGCCCCGTCGCCGAGGTGCGTAACGTTTCGAAAAAACGCGTCGGCGGCGGGATGGTAATGACTGTTCACCCATTGCATCAGCTCAGTCTGGGTGTAGAACAGCTGCAGAATTCCTGTTAGCAGGAGGAGGAGGGTAAGTGTGAGGAAAAATACGCGATTTTGCTTCAGGACAGTCGTCATGGTACACAGGCGGCCGGTCGCTCACCAGGCAACAAAGTTACATGCTTAACAAAAACCCTCGACTTGTTTTCTGATTTATAAATAGTTCGTAACTTTGCGGACTATTTTTGGAGACGGTGGTGAACGAGCTGAAGAAATACGACATTGCGATATTCGGCCTGGAGAACAAGGCTCACGAATATGTGTTTGAGTCGGGCGACGCGTTCTTCGCGGCCATGGAGCAGCAACTGATCCAGCGCGGACAGTTTCGCACGCGCCTGGTGCTCGACAAGTCTTCAACGATGATCCGGCTGGATTTCCACATTCAGGGACAGGTCGAACTGATCTGCGATCGCAGCCTGGAGCCGTTTGAAGAGCCGATTGACGTCACCGAGCGGCTGTTCCTCAAATTCGCCGACGAGGCAGGGGAGCTGACCGACGAGATTGAACTGATTCCCTGGGATACGCAGCAGATCAACGTAGCCCGCTATATTTTCGACTTCATCGGACTGTCGCTGCCGATGAAGAAGCTTCACCCGCGTTTCCGCACGGAGGAAGATGAAGACGAGGAGGAAGAAGGGAAAGTGGTCTACCGATCCGGCCCTGAAGAAACCGACGAGTCGGATAGCCCCGAGCCGCCCATCGATCCGCGCTGGGAAGCGCTGCGGCGGCTGAATAATAATTAAATAACGGTTGACGCGTGACGTTGGACGCTTGACCCGGATCGGGAAGAGTTTGGCCAGGAGTCAAGAGTCAAACGTCAAGAATCAAACGTCAATAAAAATTAAAGTAAAAGTAGGTCATGGCACATCCCAAACGCAGACACTCCAGCACCCGGCGCGACAAGCGCAGAACGCACGATAAACTGACCCCGAAATCGCTGTCCATCGACGCGACGACCGGTGAAATCCACGTGCGTCACCACGCCCACGTATTCGAAGGCAATCTGTATTACAAAGGCAAGCTGGTTGTTGAAAACTACGCTCCCACGGCTTAATGGGGCTCATTGACGAGCGGCTCCGGTCGTCGTCTGGCGTCAAACGTCGTTTAAGTATTTCGCCCCACACCTGAATGGACAAAACCGTTGGTTAGGGCGAAATACTTTTTTTTTGACCTCTATCTACTAATTTTACACCTTCGTTCACGTTTCAGCGTACCCAAACCTCAATCAATGAAAATTGCAGTTGACGCAATGGGTGGCGATTTCGCTCCGGAAGCCATCGTAGAAGGAGTTGTAATGGCTGCCAGCGAATTACCGAGTGACGTAGTGATTGTGCTGGTTGGTAAAAAGACGGTAATTGACGAGTTACTGAAGAAGCATCAGTTTTCAGGATCGAATATTGAAGTTGTTCATGCGGAAGAAGTTGTCGAGATGGGAGAACACCCCACCAAGGCGCTTTCCCAGAAACCCAATTCCAGCATCGGAGTTGGGTTTAAACTTTTGCGGGATAAGCAGGTCGACGCTTTCTGCGGAGCGGGCAATACCGGTGCCATGCACGTAGGCGCTCTCTTCAGCATTAAAGCCATTGAAGGCGTGATGCGCCCCTGCATCGCCGGTTTTGTACCCCAGCTGGGCGGCGGATCGGCCGTCATGCTGGACATTGGGGCCAATGCCGACTGCAAGCCGGAAATGCTGGCGCAATTCGGCGAAATCGGCTCGATCTACGCCCAGTATACCTTCGAGATCGATAAGCCCCGGGTAGCCCTGATGAACATCGGCTCTGAAGAGCAGAAAGGTTCAGTCGTGGCCCAGGCCACCTACCAGCTCCTGAAGGATAACCGGAAAATCAACTTCGTCGGCAATATCGAAGGGGGTGATCTCTTCCGCGACAAGGCGGACGTCATCGTGACCGACGGTTTTACGGGCAATATCCTCTTTAAGCTCGGCGAATCCATTTACGATGTCACCAAGGAAATCGGACTGAGCCACGAATTTATCGATAAGACGAATTACGAATCCGTTGGGGGCAGCCCCATCGTCGGCGTGAACGGCAACGTCATCATCGCCCACGGCATTTCCTCGCCCCTGGCCATTAAAATATGCTTTACCTGGCCAAAAAGCAGGTGGAGTCCAACGCATACCAGAAAATCGCACAAGCCCTGAGCTAAAGAAATGAATAATTAAGAATGAATAATTAAGAATTGGTGCTTTCGTATCCCTGTGATTATTCTTCATTTTTAATTCTTCATTCTTAATTAAAAAAGTACCCCCGGAACCGTATGACGAAATTACGAGCAGCGATTACCGGCGTTCACGGCTACGTACCGGAGTACGTACTGACGAATGCCGAGCTGGAGAAGATGGTGGATACCAACGATGAGTGGATCACCACCCGGACTGGCATCAAGGAACGGCGGATCCTGAAAGGGGAAGGTATGGGCACCTCGCACATGGCCGCTAAAGCCGTTGAGGGGCTGCTGCAGAAAACGGGAACAGCGCCGGGTGAGGTCGACTTACTAATCTGTGCCACGACCACCCCGGATTACGTATTTCCGTCGACGGCCACGCTGACGGCCGATATGGTCGGTATTCGCGGTCCCGGGGGCTTCGACGTACAGGCGGCCTGCTCGGGTTTCGTGTACGCCCTGACGGTCGGGAGCCAGTTTATCGAAACCGGTAAGTACCGCAAGGTAATCGTGGTGGGAGCGGATAAGATGTCGGCCATTGTCGACTACACGGACCGGACCACCTGCGTGCTGTTCGGCGACGGTGCCGGGGCGGTTCTGCTGGAACCGGATGAGACCGGATACGGGGTTTATGACTCCATCATCCGCTCGGACGGCGTCGGTCAGCACCACCTGTTCCAGAAAGCCGGTGGGAGCCGCTATCCGTCTACGCACGAAACGGTGGACAAACGCTGGCACTACGCCTATCAGGATGGACCGTCGGTATTTAAGTTTGCCGTTAAAAACATGGCCGATGTGTCCGCCGAAATCATGGAGCGGAACGGCCTGAAAGGGGAAGATGTCGCCTGGCTCGTGCCCCACCAGGCCAATAAGCGCATCATCGAAGCCACCGCCAACCGCATGGGCGTCGGGATGGACAAGGTGATGCTCAATATTCAGAAATACGGAAATACCACCTCCGCCACCATTCCGCTCTGCCTCTTCGATTACGAGTCGCAGCTGAAGCGGGGCGATAACCTCATCCTCGCTGCCTTCGGCGGCGGGTTTACCTGGGGTTCGGTGTTTGTTAAGTGGGCAATTTAAAGTCAGTTTAGGGTTTATAGTTTATTGTCTATAGTCAACTATATACCCTAAACTGTAAACAATAAACTATAAACAGCGAACAGTTAATGGCAACGACCGCAGACATCCGCAACGGGTTGGTCATCAAGCACAACAACGACTTATTCCAGATCGTCGAATTCCAGCACGTCAAGCCCGGGAAGGGCGCGGCATTCGTCCGGACGAAACTCCGGAGCCTGACCTCCGGCAAGGTGCTCGACAATACGTTTAACTCGGGCGTGACCATCTATCCGGTCCGGGTAGAGCGACGGAAGTTCCAGTTTCTCTACAAGGACGAAGCCGGGTTCAACTTCATGGACCAGGAGACCTTCGACCAGATTAACATCGGCGAGGACCTGATGGAAGCCGCCGACCTGATGAAGGAAGGCCAGGAAGTGGAAATCCTCATCAACGCCGAAACGGAAACGCCCCTGACCTGCGAACTGCCGCCCTTCGTGGAGCTGGAAGTAACCTACGCTGAGCCGGGCGTCCGGGGCGATACGGCCAACAGCCCCAAAAAGAAAGTCGAAGTAGAAACCGGAGCAACCATCAACGTGCCCCTCTTCATCGAGCAGGGCGACAAAATCCGGGTCGACACCCGTACATACGATTACGTAGAACGAGTTAAATAACTAAAGTCATCAGTCCTCAGTCTGTCAGTCTTCAGTCCGCTTCGCCAATTTGTTCATTAGAGGGCAGAGCCAACTGAAGACTGACAGACTGAGGACTGATGACTGGCGACTTCTTTATGGAAACCAGAGACATTCAAAAACTCATTGACTTCATCGCACAATCGGGTCTGGATGAAGTAAACATCGAGACCAACGACCTGAAGATCAGCGTCAAGCGCTATGGGCAGGCACCGGCTTTTGTAGCTCCGTCCGCCCCGGCTGCCCCGGCTCCGGCAGCCTCGGCTCCCGCACCGGCTCCGGCGGCTGCTCCGGCACCCGCGCCTGCTGCGGCTCCTGCTCCGGCCAAAGCCGACGAGTCGAAGCTCATCACCATCAAATCCCCCATGATCGGGACCTTCTACCGCTCGTCGAGCCCCGACACGCCTTCGTTCGTCGAAGTCGGCAGCGAGGTCAAGGCCGGCAAGGTCGTCTGCATCATCGAGGCCATGAAACTCTTCAACGAAATCGAATCAGAGGTAACGGGCCGGATCGTTAAGGTGCTGGTCGAAAACGCCACGCCGGTGGAGTATGATCAGCCGTTGTTCCTTGTTGAACCAATCTAATGAGTGAAAGAGCGAAAGAGTGAAAGAGCGGAGACCAACGCCTACATTCACTCTTTCGCTCTTTCATTCTTTCGCTCTTTATGTTCAAGAAAATACTAATCGCCAACCGGGGTGAAATCGCCTTGCGGATCATCCGGACGTGTCGCGAAATGGGCATTAAGACGGTGGCCGTGTATTCGACGGCGGACCGCGACAGCCTGCACGTGCGGTTTGCCGACGAGGCCGTTTGCATCGGCCCGCCGGCTAGCCGCCAGTCGTACCTCAATATACCCAGCATCATATCCGCCGCCGAAGTAACGGGCGCCGACGCCATTCACCCGGGCTACGGCTTTCTGTCGGAGAACGCGGAATTTTCGCAGATCTGCGCCGATTACGGCATCAAGTTCATCGGGGCCACGGCCGAGCAGATCAACGCCATGGGCGATAAGGCCACGGCGAAGGCAACCATGAAAATGGCCGGCGTGCCGGTCATTCCGGGTTCAGACGGGCTGCTCGAATCGGTCGAGGAAGGCAAGCGCCTGGCGGCCGACATGGGTTACCCCGTCATCATCAAGGCAACGGCCGGGGGTGGTGGCCGCGGGATGCGGATCATCCGCGCCGAATCGGAATTCGACAAAGCCTGGAACGACGCCCGGCAGGAAGCGGGGGCGGCTTTCGGCAACGACGGCCTGTACCTGGAGAAGTTCGTCGAGGAGCCCCGCCACATCGAAATTCAGGTCGTGGGCGATCAGTACGGCAAAGTCTGCCACCTCTCCGAGCGCGACTGCTCCATCCAGCGGCGGCACCAGAAGCTCGTCGAGGAAACGCCTTCCCCCATCATTTCGCCCGAACTGCGGGAGGAGATGGGTCAGGCGGCGATCAAAGGGGCCTCGGCCATCGGCTACTAAGGGGCCGGCACGATCGAATTCCTGGTCGACAAATACGGGAAGTTCTATTTCATGGAGATGAACACCCGGATTCAGGTCGAGCACCCGATTACGGAAGAAGTAACGGACTTTGACCTCATCAAGGAGCAGATCAAAGTGGCGGCGGGCGTCCCGATTTCTGGTAAAAACTACACGCCGAAGCTGTTTTCGATGGAGTGCCGCATCAACGCCGAGGAGCCCGCCAACGGCTTCCGTCCGTCGCCGGGTAAAATCACGAACATGCACATGCCGGGTGGCCACGGCGTCCGCATCGACAGCCACGTGTATAGCGGCTATACCATCCCGCCGAACTACGACTCCATGATCGCCAAGCTGATCGTAACGGGCCAGTCGCGGGAGGAAGTCATCACCCGCATGAAGCGTGCCCTGCAGGAGTGCGTCATCGAAGGCATCAAAACCACGATTCCCTTCCACATCCGGCTCATGGACGACCCGAAGTTTCAGTCGGGGCAGTTCACGACGGCGTTTCTGGATGGGTTTGATTTTTCTAAGTTGTAAGGGAGATATAAGCGAAAAGACAAGAGACAAAAGAAGCTCCGCCGATTACTTGCTTTGGCGGAGCTTCTTTTGTCTCTTGTCTTTTCGCTTTTGTCTGTATCATTATGGTGGATTATGTTCTCGTATCATGAATACTTCTTTATTGGACGAGTACGCCCGGCGTTTCAAGCGACTGAAGCAGGGCGGGACCCGCTACGGAAAGGCTCCGCATAAACCTGTTTTTCTGTTAACGTTGATTGAGCTGATTGAAAAAGAGGTCATTACAGCCAATCGGATTACGATCAGTCCGGAGTTGGTAGCCGGCTTCAAGGAAAATTTCGCGTTATTGGTAAAAACCGCCCATAAGGACGATTTCACGCAACCATTTTTCTATCTGCAAAGTGAAGGTTTTTGGTTTCTGAAAGCCCGGCCAGGAGCGACTATCGACTCGCACATCAAAAGTGTTCAGGTACTGAGTGAACGCCTGGGCTACGCAGCCTTTTCAGAGGATTTGTTTGGATTGCTTCGGACGGCATCTAGCCGAGTGGTGTTGAAGTCGGTTTTGCTGGAGGTTTATTTCCCTGAAATGAAAGCTGCCTTTCTTCAGATCAAACAGACGGGCCGAAGCTACCTTCAAACCCTGGAATGCGAGGTGCTGAACGAAAAGGAAGGGGCCTATTTATCGCCCCTGGTGGAGGCCGATGACGAGGAAGTGCGTTTTGTTCGAGGTGGGCTCTTTAAGCGGTTGGTTCCGAAGGTGTACGGATTTACCTGTGCTATTTCTGGCTTAAAAGTAATCGCCCGCGACGGATCGGCACTGGTGGAAGCCTGCCATATTGTACCTATCAGTATTTCCGGGGATGACCGGGTGACTAACGGCATTGCGCTTTGCCCAACGCTGCATACCGCTTTTGACCGAGGCATGATTGCGGTAGATGACCAAATGCAGGTGCTTGTCTCTCCCTCCTTAGCTGAAGAGGCAAGTAGCCCTTACAACCTGAGGCAGTTCGAAGGTTGTCGGGTGCGATTACCGTTTGGGAGCCAGTATGCTCCGGCAATGGACAACTTTTCCTGGCATAGACAGCAGCGCTATATGGGGTAACTTTTGTTGATGCGTAGGCTGGACGGTTTCTTATTCCAGCAACACCCCCATTCCCGCCAATTCCGCCCAAACCTTCGAAATACCACAATCCCGTACCCCCTTCTGCAGCCAGTAGCCATCCGCTTCAGGGGTGATACCCAGCGTCTGCCCGATTCCAAGATCCATCGCCCGCGGAACTGCTGTTCGTCTGGCCGAGCAGCAAAATGTCCGTCATAACCACTTCCCGGAAGGCGGTAACGGTCAGGGTGGGTAAATTTTGCACCAAACCGACGGATTTTGGCTAGCGGAAGGATTTCGGCTAGCTGGGTTTTATGCTATATTACCCCGCCTAAAGCCTAAACCTACATGAACCACCTTGAAGCCGCCGACTACGCGGTGTTTTTGCTTTATTTTATCCTCGTATCGGGTTACGGCTATTGGGTCTACCACCGCCGACGCTCCGCCGAAACCAGCACCAAGGACTTCTTTCTGGCCGAGGGCTCGCTAAGCTGGTGGGCCATCGGCGCCTCCCTAATTGCCTCGAATATCTCCGCCGAGCACTTCATCGGCATGGCCGGATCGGGCTTTGCGATGGGGTTGGCGATTTCCTCCTACGAATGGATCGCCGCCGCGACACTCATCATCGTGGCCGTCTGGTTTATTCCCATCTACCTCCGCAACGGCATCTACACCATGCCGCAGTTCCTGGCCCAGCGCTACAACGATACCGTCGCGACAATCATGGCCGTCTTTTGGCTGGTCGTCTACGTGCTGGTGAACCTGACGTCCATTCTGTACCTGGGCGCCATCGCCATCGAGTCGCTGGCGGGCATACCCTTTACGGTCTGCACGGTAGGCCTGGCGGTGTTTGCTATCATCATTACGCTGGGCGGCATGAAGGTGATTGGCTACACGGACGTCATTCAGGTGGTCGTGCTGGTCTGCGGTGGGCTGGTCGTGACCTACCTGGCGCTGGATCTGGTGGCGAGTAAAGTGGGGGCGGATGGCATCCTGGGCGGACTGTCGGCGCTCAACGCCCGGGCGGATTCGCACTTCCATATGTATTTCGAGCAGAATCACCCGCACTACCAGACACTGCCGGGCCTCTCGCTGCTCACGGGCGGGATGTGGGTGAATAACCTGGCCTACTGGGGCTGTAACCAGTATATCGTGCAGCGGGCGCTGGGCGCGGACCTCAAAACGGCCCGGAGCGGCATTCTCTTCGCGGCCTTTCTGAAGCTGCTCATTCCGCTGATCGTGGTCATTCCGGGTATTGCGGCTTATGTACTTTTCCAGAACGGGACGTTCCGGGAGGCGATGCTGGACCCGACGGGCGTTGTCCGGCCCGATAACGCGTATCCGGTGCTGATGAATCTGCTCCCAACGGGCATGAAGGGCCTGGCTTTCGCAGCGCTGACGGCCGCCGTGGTGGCCTCCCTGGCGGGCAAGTGCAACAGCATCTCGACCATCTTCACGCTCGATATCTACAAAAAATTCGTCGACCCCCAGGCCTCCGAGCGAAAGCTGGTCCAGATCGGCCGGTGGGCGGTCCTGGGTGCCTTCGCCATTGCCCTAGTGGTGGCGCCCATGCTCCGGTCGTTCGATCAGGTGTACCAGTACATCCAGGAATACACTAACTTCCTCACGCCGGGCGTCTTTTCCATCTTCCTGCTGGGGCTGTTCTGGAAACGGACGACCACCCGCGCCGCCCTGACGGTGGCCCTGCTGACGATTCCCTTTTCAACCGTGCTCAAGTTCTGGCCGGAACTGATGGGCCTGGTAGGGGTAGAAGCCGCCGAGATTCCATTCCTGCACCGAACCATGTGGGTCTTTTGCCTGGATGTGGCCCTGATGGTGGTGATTACCCTGACCGACCCGGCAAGTCGGAGCGCCAAAGGGTTGATCGTCGACCGCCAGCTGTTCCGCGTTACGCCCTCGTTCGTGGCCGGATCCGCCCTGATTCTGGGCGTACTGGCCGTGCTGTATACGGTCTTTTGGTAGCTTGCGGTATGAAAGGCTTTTTCCTGGGGATGAGTATGCTGGTATCGTCGGTAGCCCGGTCGCAATCGCTGGAGGCGGAATTGGACTCCATCATGCGGCGGCATTTCCGCGCGGACTCACCGGGCGGGGCGCTGCTGGTGCGGGTCGGCGGAAAGACCCTTTACCAGAAAGGCTACGGCCGCGCGGAATGGCCCTCCGGCGCCACCGTGACCCCGGCGACAAACTTCCGCATGGCGTCGGTATCGAAGCAGTTTACCGCCATGGCCGTCCTGCTGCTGGCGAAACAGGGAAAGCTCTCCGTAGACGATAACCTCCTGCGGTTCTTCCCGGACTTCAACCGACGGGTCGGCGAACAGGTGACCCTCCGGCATCTGCTGACGCATACCTCGGGCCTGATCGATTACGAGACCCTTCTGCCCGCGGACCGCACGACCCAGGTTTCCGATGCCGAGGTGCTGAAACTGGTCCGGGGGCTGGACAGTACGTATTTCGAGCCGGGAATTTTGTTTCGCTACAGCAATACCGGCTTCTGCCTGCTGGAGCAGGTCGTCGAACGCGTGTCCCAGCAGCCCTACGCCGCCTTTCTGAAACAGGCCCTTTTCGATCCGCTGGGTATGACCAACACCCGGCTCTATGAACCCAGCCAACCGATTCCGAACCGGGCGATGGGCTACGCGCTGGATGGGCTGGGAAAGATCCGGCCGTCGGACCAGAGCGTTACAAGCGCGACCAAAGGTGACGGTTGCATTTATACGTCGCTGGTAGATTACCAGAAATGGCTGACCGCCCTTGACCAGAACCGGCTGTTGAACCTGGCGGCGACCCTGGACGACGTCCGTTATCCGCTGGAGGTTGGTGAACAGGCGTACTACGGCCTGGGCTGGTTTCAGTACCGGCCCCAGGAGAGCGGAGCCGAGTATTTCCACTCGGGCAGCACCTGCGGCTTCAGCACGTTTGTGGTGCGGGTACCGTCGCGGAACCTGGCCGTTGTGTTGTTTTCTAACCAGGCCGAGAACACCCAGCCGTTTGCTGAAGTTCTGGAGCTGCTGACTTCGCGCCTGGATGAAGCCCCGCGCCTGGACGTGTGGACCATGCACAGCCAGACCCGCTGATTTCCAGCCAATCCCAAATTTATACCAGATAGCAAGAAAAAAGAGACAGGAAATAAGGTTTAGATGTTGATAAACAGTCGCTTGCTCTTTTGTCTTTCATCTTTTGTCTTTAGTCTAGTCCTGTTATCTTTAACCCCTTAAACGACCGAACCCAGTCCGCTATGCAATCGAACCCGACGACCAACGGTCCCCTGGAAAGCCTGGAACAGTGGGAAGATGATCTCCTGCTGCGCTATCCCGAACCCGAACACAAAGCCAAGGAAGACTACCGGAATTATGACAATCCGGTCCGCGATACGGTGCGCGAGTTTTACCGACTCAACCACCAGTACCAGACGTACGACTTCGTGCTGCAGAAAGAGCAGGAGTTCCTCAAGTTTGACAAGAAGGAAATGACGGTCTGGGGCGTAGCCGAATTCCTCAATACGCTCATCGACGATTCGGATCCGGATACGGACCTCGACCAGCTCCAGCACCTGCTGCAGACCTCCGAGGCCATCCGCGCCGACGGTCACCCGGACTGGTTTGTACTGACGGGCTTCCTCCACGATATGGGCAAAGTCCTTTGCCTGTTCGGTGAGCCGCAGTGGGCTGTGGTGGGCGATACCTTTCCCGTTGGCTGCGCGCATTCCGACCGAATTGTCTATCCGGAGTATTTCTCCCTGAACCCCGATTCGCAGGATGAGCGCTACAACACCAAATACGGCGTCTACGAACCAAATTGCGGGCTGCGGAACGTGCATATGTCGTGGGGCCACGATGAGTACCTCTACCAGATGATGAAGGACTACATGCCCGAACCGGCCCTGTACATGATGCGGTACCACTCCTTCTACGCCCAGCACCGCGAGCACGCCTACGACCACCTCATGGACGAGCACGACCACGAAATGTTCAAATGTGTCAAGAAATTCAATCCTTACGACCTCTACTCCAAAAGCCCCAAACCCCCGGTCGTCAGCGAACTGCGCCCTTATTACGAAGACCTGATTGCTAAGTACCTACCAACTACAGTACGACTGTGATTAATGAAGAATTAAGAATGTAGAATGAAGAATAAGCTACGCAAGTGCTGATTTGGCAGAGCCTATTCTTCATTTTTCATTCTTAATTCTTAATTCTTTTATGCTTCTCCTCTTCATAACCCTCTACCTCCTCTCCAACATCGCCGTAGGGGTCTGGGCGGCGCGGAAGGTGACGAACACCCAGGATTTTGTGCTGGCGGGGCGGAGCCTGCCGCTGGTGCTGGCCGCTTCGGCGACCTTTGCGACCTGGTTTGGCTCGGAGACGATCATGGGAGCGCCGGCAACCTTTGTGGAAGGTGGCGTACTGGCCATCATTGAAGAGCCCTTCGGTTCGGCCCTCTGCCTGTTTCTGGTCGGGGCTTTCTACGCCCGGCCGCTCTACCGGCTTGGCATTACGACCTTCTGCGACTATTTCCGGCTGCGCTTCGGGCGGTCGGCGGAACTGCTCTCGGCGCTCCTGATCATTCCTTCGTACTTCAGCTGGATTGCGGCGCAGTTTATCGCCATCGGCATCGTTATGAATGTCGTGACAGGGATTCCGGTCTTTACCTGCATCGCCGTCAGCGCCAGCATTGTGATGATTTATACGCTGCTGGGCGGCATGTGGTCCATTTCCATTACCGATTTCTTCCACAACATCATCATCGTCGTGGCCCTAATCGTGCTGGCGGTCATGCTCTACGAGCGGGTCGGAGGCTTCGGGGCGCTGGTGGCCCAGACCCGGCCGGGTTTTTTCCGGTTCTTCCCGGAGCCAAACCTGAAAGGCAGCATAGAATGGCTGGCGGCCTGGATGACCATCGGCCTCGGCTCCATTCCGCAGCAGGACATTTTTCAACGGGTGATGGCGGCCAAAAGCGAACGGACGACCGTTCAGGCTTCCTACCTGGCTTCGTTTCTGTACCTGACGGTCGCCATGCTGCCGCTTTTCATCGGGCTTTGCGGGAAAGTGCTGTACCCGAATCTGAACCAGGACAACCAGATGATGATTCCAAACCTGGTCCTGCGGCACGGCAACCTCTTTCTCCAGATCCTGTTCTTCGGGGCGCTGGTTTCGGCCATTCTGAGTGTATCGAGCGGGGCGATTCTGGCCCCGGCGACGGTCTTCGGGGAAAATATCTACCGCTTCTTCCGGCCGCAGATCAGCGACCGTACCCTGCTGCGGTCGATTCGCTGGGCCGTAGTGGTCATTACGGTCATTTGCGTCTGGATGTCGACCCAGCGGGACGTAAGCATTTTTGAGCTGGTCGGGGAGTCGTCGGCCTTCAGCCTGGTTTCGCTCTTCGTGCCTCTGACGGCGGGCTTGTACTGGTCGCGGGCGACGAATTTAGGTTGTCTGCTGTCCATGGCCGTCGGCATAGTCGTCTGGTTAGGTTGCCTCTGGATCGAGACCGACCATTCGCCGATGGTCTACGGCCTGCTGGCCAGTATGGCGGGCATGCTCGTAGGATCCCTGATGCCCGAGCCGCGGATGCTGGCGCCGGCGAGGGCCGAGGAAGTCAATGAGAGCCGCTAGAAAAACCGCTGATCGATTTTGCCGATATAATCCAGGTTGGGGCGGCTCAGGAGCCAGCGCTGGGCCTGTTGCCCTACGTTGGGATACATATTGAGCTGGTGCAGCTCGCTGATGGGTTTCCAGACCACAGCCAGGGCGGTCGTGTGTTCCGGGTTCAGCTTCGGTAAACCGCCGACGATCTGCCCGACAAACACCAGGTGCAGGACGTCCTCCTTCGCCCCGGGCATGATCACTTCCCCCGCAAAGGCTACCGGGCCGATCTCAACGTCCAGCCCCAATTCTTCCTGCAGTTCCCGAATCAGCGTCAGATCGAGCGTTTCACCTTTGTCGGGATTGCCACCAGGCAGGGCAAAGACGTCGGCTTCCCCGTAGTGGTACTGCATGAGCAGGACGTGGTTGTTTTCGATCAGCAGGAGTGCGGGGCGGACTTTCATTTGGCAAAGATGGGTATTTAACCACAGAGTTGCCCGGAGAAAATAAGGAGTTTCGCTGAGTTATATCGTCAGCATAGCTTTAATAACGCCGGTTTCGGGTTCGAGCCAGGCGGGGAAAACCTGGGGTGTTTCGGTTAACGTTGCCCGGTGCGTGATCCAGGGGCAGGTGTCGATCCGGCCGGCTTCCAGGTGGCCGATGATAGCCGTAAAATCCGCTGCCAGGGCGTTTCGGCTGGCCAGCAGCGTGAGTTCTTTGCGATGAAAAAGCGGGTCATGGAAGCTGACATCGCCCTGGAATAAGCCTACGTAGACGAGCTTGCCGCCCTGGGCTACGTACTGAAAGGCGCTCATCATGGAGGCCGGATTGCCCGTGGCGTCGATGACGACCGTCGGCAGATCGCCCCAGTGGGAGGTAAGTTTTTCAGCTAAGGCTTCATCCGCGTCGAGCGCCGTTTGCACGCCCAGGGCCTGCCGGCAGAAGGCCAGCCGGGCCGCCGAGCGATCCGCTACGGCGAAGGATACGCCCGCCAGTTTGACAAATTCAATGACCGAAAGACCGATGGGCCCCGCGCCGATTACCAGGACGGTATCCTCCGGCTGCAGCGCCGCCCGGCTCACCGCGTGCGCCCCGATAGCCAGCGTCTCCACCAGGGCCAGAGCGTCGTAGTCCAGCCTAGCCGACGGATGGAGTTTAGCCGCCGGAACGAGTAGCTGCTCCCGCATCCCGCCGTCGCCGTGTACGCCCAGGACGTTCAGCGTAGCGCAGCAGTTGGTCTTACCGCGGCGGCAGGCAACGCACCTTCCGCAGTTTAGGTAGGGTTCCACGGCGCAGCGGTCGCCGACGCGGATCCGGCCGATCGGGTCATCGACGGCCAGCACCTCCACGCCCAGCTCGTGGCCCAGAATCCGGGGATAGCTAAAAAACGGCTGTTTGCCGCGGTAGGCGTGCAGGTCCGTCCCGCACACCCCGACCCGGTGGACCCGGACGAGCGCTTCGCCGGGTCCCGGAGCTTGGGGAAATGAGGTTTCGGTAAGGGTTAAGTGACCGGGCTCCTGCAGGACGAGGGTCTGCATGGATTACGCCAGCGAAATCTTACGGCCCGTCTCGGCCGCGCGGTAAATCGCCTGCAGCAGCCGGACATCCCGCTTGCCTTCTTCGCCCGTAATGTGATCCGGGAGGGTCTTACCCGCCAGCAGGTCGGCACAGACACCGTCCATATGGGCGGCCTGGTGATTCACAACGGGCTTTTCGATCGGTCCTTTGCTGGTCTGACCCTTCAGCGGGCCGTAGCCAAACGCCGGACGCAGTTCGAACCAGCCGTTCTCGGCCGAGACGTACAACCGCTCGACACCCGCAGCGTAGCTCGTGGTGTGCGTTGAGGTTACCCCGCTCGGAAATTGGAATTGCCAGTACATGGTCTCCTCGACATCCTTAAATTTCTGCGGATTCGTTTTCGGCGCGAACTGGGCCGATACAGAAATGGGTTCTTCGCCCGTAACGAGCCGGACGCCCTGAATGGCGTAGATTCCTACGTCCATCAGTGGACCGCCGCCCGCCATACTTTTTTTCAGCCGCCACTGGTTCGGATCACCCGCCTTGAAGCCGTCACTGGCTTCGACAAACTTAATGTTACCGAACACCTTCTCGCGCCCCAGCCGCATCATTTCCTGGGTGTAGGGTTCGTAGTGCAGCCGGTAGCCGACGGCCAGCTGGCGGTTCGCCTTCTTGCAGGCATCGATCATGTCCTGGCATTCCTTCTCGGTAATGGCCAGCGGCTTTTCGCAGATTACGTGCTTGCCGGCTCTGGCCGCGCGGATGACGTACTCGGCGTGCATGTTGTTGGGCAGCACGACGTAGACGACGTCGATGTTCTTGTTGTCGGCGATGCGGTCAAACGACTTGTAATCGTAGACGTTCTCCTTCGGAATGTTGTACTTCTGTATCCACTGCTCCGCTTTGGCCGGGGTGCCGGTCACGATACCGGCCAGGTAACAGTTTTTGGTCTGCTGCAGGGCCGGGGCGAGCTGGTTGGTGGAGTAGGAGCCCAGACCGACGAGCGCGATCCCCAGCTTACGGCCCGGCTGTAGTTGTTCGGCCATGGCTTCGACCTGAGCTTTGTGTTGCTCAAAACCAGCGTAACTGGCCAGTGGCAAGGCCAGCGTTGAGGCGCTCAGGCCCGAGAGTTTTTGCAGAAAATGACGGCGCGAGGCGTCCATAGCAGTTCGTGTCTGGATAAAATGGATGAGAAAGCTTTTGAAAAAGAGTGACGCTTTACGCTTTTCTACTGATGCTTTACGGCTTATCGCTACTCATAATGGACGATAATCTGGATGTTGGTATTCCGGCCTTTGTCATCGGCGCAGGAAATCTTCACCGGACCGACCGCCGGTTGGAAAAATACCGCTTCCGTGGGCGCGGCGCGGCGGTAAAGCCGGTCGTTTAGGTACCAGTAGACCGTTTTTACTTCGTTATCGGTCTGGCAGCTGAGCAGGAGCCGGGCGGGTTGTTTGCGGTTAACGAAATACGCGGCGCCGTTGCTGGGGCTGACGATCTGCGGCCCCTGCTGGGCGAAGACGCGCGTACAGGCTGGGTTATGCGGCGGTACCCGCTGGTAGGGAATCCGGCGGCTTTCGTAAAAGGCGATCAGCTCGGGCGCCAGCTGGGGATATAACTGTCGGACGGCTCCCGTATCGGGCAGGCAATGGGCGCAGTAGGAAAGCGTCCGGGCGGCATTGGTCCAGACGGCCTTGCGGTGCTGGCAGCGGTGGTGCGAGGAGACGCCCGCCAGGGCATAGTCCAGAACGGTATGGTCGCAGTAGTCGCCCGGCAGCGCGCCGCTTTCGGGGCAAATCTTCCGCAGCTCTAGCCCCTGCGGTAAGCGCTGGGTCGTCCGGGCAGCGTTGTAATCCAAAGCGTTGAAGAGACTGAAGAGCAGGGGCGTGGCCGTATTGGCTCCGCTGAGTTCCGGCACGCCTGCGCCGGAGAAGTTACCGACCCAGACGCCGACCGTATACCGTCGGTTGTAACCGATGCTCCAGGCGTCGCGGCGCCCGTACGAAGTGCCCGTCTTCCAGGCGATACGCGGCAGGCGGTAGCTATTGTCGAAATGGTTGGGCAGGTCGGGGCGGGTAATCTGGCTGAGGAGGGAGGTAATCAGGTAAGCCGCTTCGGGTGAACAGAGGCGGGTGGTGTCCGGCTGAATCGGATCCTCGGTGCGGTACCGCAGGCTGGCCTGGGCGCCGTCGCGGGCCAGGGCCACAAAAGCGCGCGTGAGTTCTTCCAGCGTTAGGCCGCAGCCGCCCAGGATAAGCGAAAGCCCCAGGTCGGGTGCCTGTTTCCGTAAGGTTTCAAAGCCAGCTTTTTTGAGTTCTTCCACAAAGACCGGTGTACCGACCTGCTGCAGCAGTTTCACCGCCGGCACGTTCAGCGAAGTCGCCAGCGCCCGTTCGGCGGTAATCGGGCCGTAGAACTCCCGGTCGTAATTTTCGGGCTCGTAGCCGGAGAAGTTGGTCGGCACGTCGTTCAGCACGGTTTTGGGCGTAATCAGGCCCCGGTCGATGGCCGAGGCGTAAAGCAGGGGTTTCAGCGTGCTGCCCGGCGAACGGACCGCCCGGACCCCATCCACCTGCCCCGCATCGCCCGCGTCGCCGAAATCGGCCGAGCCTACGTAGGCCTCCACCGCCCGCGTTTCGTTGTTGATGACCAGCACCGCCGCATTCTGGATGCCCAGAGCCCGTACGCGGCCGACATGATTCCGGACCAGCTGCTCGGCCAGGGCCTGGCGGTCGGGGCGGAGGGTTGTCCGGATCGTGGGCTGGTCTGGATAAGCGCGTTTCAGGCGCCGAGCCAGGTGCGGGGCCAGAACCGGAGCCGCGCGGCGGCGGGCCTGCAGGGGCTCGGCCAGGGCGTCGGCGACTTCCGGGGCCGGAAACAGCCCGTCGGCCGCAAACTGCTGCAGCCAGCGGTCGCGCTCCTGCCGCAGTTGGAGGTTGCCTACGCCCGGGCGCAGGCTGGTCGGCCGGTTCGGAATGATCGTCAGGGCCGTAATCTCCGCCAGGCTCAGCAGCTGGGGCGGTTTACCGTAGTACAGCAGCGAAGCCGATTTAATGCCTTCAATGTTCCCGCCATAGGGAATCAGGTTCAGATACAACTGCAGAATCTCATCCTTGGAGTACCGCACTTCCAGCTGCAGGGCACGCGCAAGCTCAATAAGCTTACTTACGTAAGTACGCTCCCGCGGCTCCAGCAGCCGAACGACCTGCATGGTCAGCGTAGAGGCCCCCGAGGTGCGCCGGCCGGTGAGCAGATTGCGGTAAGCGGCCCGCAGCAGGGCCAGCGGGTTGACGCCCGGATGGTAATAAAAATACCGGTCTTCCTTGTGCAGAATCGTTTTTCGCAGCCGGGGCGTGATCTCCTCCAGTTCGGTCCGCATCCGCCATTTGTCCTCGTCGTTCAGAAAGGCGTGGAGGATCGTCCCGTCAGCGGCCGTAACGACGGTTGAATAGCGGGGCAGGGCAGGCGGGGGAAAAAGCCGGTCGAGGATCAGCAGGCCCAGCCCGAAGGCCAGGGTGATCCGAATCCACCTGAGGCGCAGGATACGTTTGGCGATATGAAATAAATTGTTCAATATGTCTGCCCAATTGGGTACAAAACCACGGCGGCGATTTCCGGAACCAAGATGCGAAGGAGTCGCCCGCAGCCAAAGGATATGACGCTAAAATTTTACGGCGCTGCCCGGACTGTCACCGGCAGTAAGCACCTGCTGACCACCGAGCGCGGAACCAACATCCTGCTCGACTGCGGCCTTTTCCAGGGCATCAATACCGACGAGCTGAACCAGAACTTTGGCTTTACGCCTTCCCAAATTGATTACCTCATCCTGTCGCACGCGCACATCGACCACTCGGGCCTCATTCCCCGGCTGGTGCGCAAAGGCTTCCGGGGCCCGATTTACTGCACGCCCGCCACGATGGACCTTTGCCGGATCATGCTCCTCGACAGCGCCCACATTCAGGAGAAAGACCTGCAACGGATAAACGAACGCCGCCTGCGCCGGGGCGATCAGCCGCTGGAACGGCTGTACGAACCGCAGGACGTCGAGCGGGCTCTCGAACTCTTCCGGCCGGTACCTTACCAGCAGCCGTTCGAACTTAGCGGCGGCGAAGTAACCGTCCTGTTTACCGATACGGCCCATATTCTCGGCAGCGCAGCCGTTCACCTGACGGTACGCGAAGCCGGCACCGAAAAGCGGCTTACCTTCACCGGTGATATCGGCCGGCCCAACGACAAGATTCTGCGCATGCCTGAGCCGTTTCCCCAGGCCGACTACATCATCTGCGAATCGACCTACGGCGACAAACACCACGAGCCCGAGCCGGACGTCCGGGAACACCTCTACCGGATCGTTTACGAAACCTGTGTGCAGCGCCGGGGCAAGCTGATCATTCCGGCCTTTGCGGTCGACCGTACCCAGGAAATCATCTACGCCCTGGACCAGCTGGAAAGCGCCGACCGCCTGCCCCGCCTGGAGGTCTATATCGATAGTCCGTTATCGGTGAAGGCCACCAGCGTCATGAAGCAGCACGAAGAGTGTTTCAACCCGGATATTCTGGAATACATTGAAAAGGACGGTGATGCCTTCGCTTTTCCCAATCTGCATTACGTTTCGGATGTGATGGAGTCCAAGGCCATCAACGCCCGCCAGGAACCCTGCATCATTATTTCCGCTTCGGGTATGGCCGAAGCCGGGCGGATCAAGCACCATATCCGGAACAATATCGAGGATCCCCGCAGTACGATCATGATTGTCGGCTACTGTGCACCCAATACGCTGGGCGGTGCCCTGAAGCGGGGCGAAAAGGTGGTCCGGATTTTTGGGGAAGAATACAACGTCCGGGCGCAGGTAGCGATCATGGATTCCTTCAGCGCCCACGCGGACTCCACTGAGCTGCTCAACTACCTGTCCTGCCAGGATCCGGCGCAGGTAAAACGCGTCTTCCTGGTACATGGTGAGCTGGAACGGCAGGAGCTGTTTGAAGGAAAATTAAAGGCTGCTGGCTTTCAGGATGTTTCCATTCCGGTGCTGTACGAGAGCTTCGATTTATAAAAAAATATCGCCCCAGGGCTTGCATTAACCGATTATGACCTGCACCTTTGCAGTCCCGATTGATGATCGCCCATCGAAAATCAGTCGAGGCGTACTGCCGAAGTGGTGAAATTGGTAGACACGCACGTTTCAGGGGCGTGTGGGTGCGAGCCCATGCGAGTTCGAGTCTCGCCTTCGGCACTTAAGCCGCGATCAGTTCAAGCTGGTTGCGGCTTTTTTCGTTTGGTGCGGTATGCTTTCCTGAATCGGTACTTTTACCGCCAAACACAATTCCTGACCCATGCAATCTTTCGTAACTAAGCGGGCGAACGGCTGGTCGCTCCTGACCCTGCTTGTTCTGCTTTTAGCTGCCACGGGGCCGGTGCATAGCCAGTCGGCCGCCCCGGCGCGCGGCACCGTCGAGCGCATCAAGGTGCACGGCAAAAGCCTCGAAGGCAACCTGGAAGGCGATTCGCCCGACCGCGACGTTTCGATCTATCTGCCGCCGAGCTATAAAACGGATAAGAACCGCCGCTACCCGGTGGTCTACTTTCTGCACGGCTTTACCGATAGCGACGATAAATGGTACGGGCTCACCAAACACTGGATCAACCTGCCAGAAGTGGTCGATAAGGCGCTGGCTGCGGGGAAGTCGAAGGAAATGATCATCGTGACGCCGAACGCCTACACGCGCTATTTCGGGAGCATGTACTCGAATTCGGTGACAACGGGCAATTGGGAAGACTTTATTGCGAAAGAACTGGTCGCTTACATCGACAAAAACTACCGGACCCTTCCGCTGGCCGCCAGCCGGGGTCTGGCCGGGCATTCCATGGGCGGCTACGGGACGATCCGGATCGGGCAGAAGCATCCGGAAATTTTTTCCAGCCTCTACCTGCTCAGCCCCTGCTGCATGACCGTTCAGGCCGAAGAACTGCAGAATCTGGAAGCCATGAGCCGACTGGAAGCCATCAAAACCTACGAAGAGCTCGAAAAAGCCAATTTTGGGGTTAAAGCGGCCTTTGCTACAGCCGCCGCCTGGACGCCCAACCCGGCCAAACCGCCGTTTTACTTTGATCTGCCTACGGAAAACGGCAAGGTGCAGCCAACGGTCCTGGTCCGCCGAATGGCTAACATGCCGCTGGGTACGCTCGACCAGCACATTACCAACATCCGGCAGCTTAAAGCCCTGGCCTTCGACGCCGGAGATCAGGATAAGGCCATCGCTGCCAGCATCAAAGTTCTGAACCAGCAACTAACCAACTACGCTATTCCGCACACCTACGAAGAATACGCCGGCGACCACATCAACCGCATTGCCGAGCGGATCGAGCAGAAAATGCTGGGGTTTTTCTCGGGGAATCTGGTGTTTGGGAAGAAATAGCAGAGTGCCTGAGGAGCAGAGTGCCTGAGTCGCAACGTGTCAGCGGCGAACGTTCACTTTGTTACTCAGGCACTCGGTTATCTGGCTCCCTATACACTCAACTTCATCACGTTCCCGTAGCTAATCGCAATCGACTCCAGCGGGGGGCGCTTGCAGACGTCCTGCTCGACGAAGAAGTGCTTCAGGCCGGCGGTTTTGGCGGCGTTCAGGATGCGCTGGAAGTCGATGGAGCCGGTACCGACTTCGGCAAAGGCCCGGGACTCGCTCTTTTCGATATCCTTCAGGTGCCAGAGCGGGAACCGGCCGGGGTTCTGTTTGAAGAGTTCGACAGGATCTTTCCCGGCATAAACAGCCCAATACAGGTCCAGCTCCATGTGCACCAGTTTCGGATCGGTGCCTTTCAGCAGAATCTGATATGGTTCCTGGCCATCGAGGGGCTGGAATTCGAAATCATGGTTGTGGTAGCCGAACTGGATGCCGGCTTTTTTGCACACTTCCCCGGATTTGTTGAACAGGTCGGCGTAGCGCTTGTAGTCGTCGATCGACTTCCGTTCGTTCGGGAACAGGTAAGCGCAGTTCATGAACTTCGTGCCGATGGCCGCCGCGTCGTCTACCGCCCGCTGCCAGTCGTTGCTTAAGGTCCCCTTCATCTGCGGCATGGCAACGCCAGCCATGTAGTGGCCGCTGACGGGCGTTAACCCGAGATTTTTAAGCAGGGCGCTGAATTCCGCCGGCGTCTTGCCGAAGAACTTACCGTCGCTGTACCCAAAGGTTTCAACTTCCTTATAGCCGATTTCGGCCACACGGCGCAGCGTACCTTCGAGGTCTTTGGCCAGCTGGTCGCGAAGTGTATACAATTGAAGGCCCACGGCTTTCGGGGCTTTACCGAAAGCGTCCAGGCGCGAAAGCAGGGGAGCCGTCAGCGCCAGGGCACTGGTTTTCAAAAAGGTCTTGCGGGAAATGGAGGTCATGGATCAAAAAGACGAATAGTTCCTAATGGTTAAGCCTTGCGTACTGAAATGGCTAATTTGTATTTAGTACAATATTACCAAAAGTACTGTTTACTTCCTATGTGCTGACGCCTGCAAAAGCAGCTGTTCGAGCCAGTCTGTATCCGGTCGGAGCGCTACTTCCGGTGTGATGCCCGTCGTCTCGTACTGCAGATCGCGCCGCACGCCCCGCATGTCGGTTGGGTAAATGAACAGGTTCGGCGTAGCCAGGGGAAAGGTTTTGCCGTAATTACTGCCGTAGGTAATCATACCCTGGGTAGTTTCCCCGTAGAGCCGGACGTTTTTGCGGTGCATCAGGCGGATAACAAACTCCTCGGCATTGCTAACGGTCTGGTGGTTGACCAGCAGGTGAACCGGGTGCCGTCGGGCGTAGCGCCGGATGAGTTTCAGATATGGGCGGGAGATGGTAAAATAGCCGCCGGGATTATTCCGAACGTCCACAATCAGCTCGGACGTCGTCAGCGAATCTTTCAGCGATACGTAGAAGGCCTCACTTCGCCGGCGGTTGACGGGATTGACCATAAAATCGCCGAGCCTAACGTACAGGACGTCCGGCCGAAGCCGTCGGCTAAAGAATTTGGGTAACGAGTCGGGAAGCGTACCGTAGTCCGGCTGGCTAAGCGCTTTTGTGATGCCGTAAAGCTTCAGGGAGCGGTTCAGCAACTTCTCGTGCCGGTAAAACGCGAATCCTTTCTGCCAGGGGTGGATGCTGTAGAGCCAGAAGCGGTGGGGAGCGGTTTCCCGGAGTAGAAAGCTGACATCGCCGGGTGACCAGATGGGCAGGTAAGATACGAGCACGACCCCAACGACCGAATCCCGTCGACTCGTGCGGTAGACGCCGATTTTCAGGGCTTGCCGGTAGTAATAAATGCCTTCGAGACTGTCGGCCGACCGGGTCTTGAGGGCCGCTTCCAGCGAATCAAGCGCGAGCGTACTGCGCGGATAGTCCCGGTAAGGCTGACTGGCCCGGAATGCCCGGACGTAGCTGCTGTCCTGGTAGCGTGCGTAGTCGAATTCCTGATCAGGTTTACGGTAAAAGCTAATATGGTTGTCGTTGATCGGCGCGACCAACTGGCTGAGCCAGTAGAAACGCTCAAAGGCAGTCTCGACCTTCGGAAGCTGTTTTTCGGCCCGGCGGAAGGCGTCTGCGTACTCCGTCCGCCGGGCCCCGCGCAGCTGCGCACGGAAGGAAGGCGTTCGGCGGAGGATTTGATCTAGTCGCTGTAGATCATCGGGGGACGTGACAGGCTGCGCCTGCAGCCCATGCACGAGCAGCCAAAGCCCTAGCAGGCAGCCAGCTAGTCGGTTCATAGCGGGACGGTGGTTAATGAGCTACTAGGCGCAAAATAAAAACGGATGCCTTTCGGTATGAAAAGCACCCGTTTTTTATGCAGGCAGATCTTTGCCCGGCCGCCTGCACCAGTTAGACCAGCTTATTCTCTACCAGATATTCCGCAATCTGCACCGCGTTCGTCGCGGCGCCTTTGCGGAGGTTATCGGCGACGATCCACAGGTTCAGCGTGTTCGGCTGGCTTTCGTCGCGGCGGATGCGGCCAACGAAGGTTTCGTCCTTTCCGTGGGCCGTCAGCGGCATGGGGTAGACAAAGTTCTTCGGGTCGTCCTGCACCACCACGCCTTCCGCTTCGGCGAGTAAGGCACGAACTTCTTCCAGGTCGAAATCCTGCTCGAACTCCACGTTGACCGCCTCCGAGTGACCGCCGATCGTCGGGATGCGAACCGTCGTGGCCGTAACGGCAATCCGGTCGTCGCCCATGATCTTCTTGGTTTCGTTGGTCATCTTCATCTCTTCCTTGGTGTACCCGTTGTCGAGGAAGACGTCGATATGCGGCAGTACGTTCAGGTCGATCTGGTGCGGGTAGACCTTCGGGGCCGACTGATCGCCCGAGCGCTCGGCGAAGAGCTGGTCGACGGCCGCCTTGCCCGTACCGGTCACCGACTGGTAGGTCGAGACGACCACGCGCTTGATACCGTACTTTTTGTGCAGCGGACTCAGCACGACGACCATCTGGATGGTCGAGCACTTCGGGTTAGCAATGATTTTGTCTTCCTGCGTCAGGGTACCGGCGTTGATTTCGGGAACAACCAGCTTTTTGCTGGGATCCATCCGCCAGGCCGAGGAATTGTCGATGACGGTAATACCCGCTTCGGCAAACTGCGGTGCCAGCTTCAGCGAGGTGCCGCCGCCGGCCGAAAAAATTGCAATAGCCGGTTTGGCCTTAATGGCATCCTCAAAGCTGACGACCGTGTACGGTTTACCCTTAAACGTAACCTGTTTACCGACCGAGCGCTCGGAAGCGACCGGTATCAGTTCGGTAACGGGGAAGTTACGCTCTTCGAGCACTTTCAGGATTTCGCCGCCGACGAGGCCCGTGGCGCCTACTACTGCAATTTTCATTGGTACATAAAGGATTACGCGTAAAACAAACGGTTAGAAATTCGACCGCAAAAGTAGGGAATATTGGGGGAGGGTGGAAGGAAACGGAGGAATTTTAAACGGTGGAGATTGGTGGCTTCCCTCTATACGTCCAGATCTGCTCCGGCGTCAGGCAAACATCCAGCGGGATATCGCCCTCATACACATCCTGTATTCGCTCGACGGGCTCAAACAACGACAAGCCTACCTTCCGGCAGTCTGGCCGGCACAGGGCGAGGAAGCGGTCATAGTAGCCGCCTCCGTAGCCGACGCGGTGGCCCTGCTGATCGAAGGTTAGTAGCGGGACGAGAACGATGTCTAGTAATGAATAATGAACAATGAATAATGGGTTTTCCGGGGGTTCGGGGATACCGTAGGTATTGAGCCGGAATGGCGTGTCACGCGTGATTTTGTAGTGGGTTAAGGTAGCTGTTTCCGGGTGGGTGACGGAGGCAGCGACCTGAACTTGTGGATAATCTTGCCAAAGTCGGTGGATGATGCGCCAGGTATCGACCTCGTTCTGGCGTTCAATGGGGATAAAGCTGTGGATAACTAAGCTATGGGTGTTGATAGTTGCCAGCCAGCGGAAGAATTGCTGCGCGACGCCTTCACTGCGTGCCTCCCACTCGGATTGGGAAAGCGCGCGGCGATGTTGGCGATAAAGTCGGCGGAGTTCGGACTTGGTCATAAGGGTTCTCTCACGCAGATAAGCGCGGATATTCGCGGATTATCTGCGTGAATCCGCGTGCTAAATCAGCTAAAATCCGCGTGAACCTACCCCTCACAAAGCACCAGCATCCGGAAGTCCAGCGGGTCAAAAGCCGTTTTCAGCTTATCCAGAAACTGCGGATCGTTCAGGTAGTAATTCAGGAAGTTTTCCGCCCGATCCTGCGGCCCACCGCCCGGAAAGAGTTTGTTTTTGAGACCAATCAGTTGGTTAACCACCGTATCGTGGTTGCGCTCTTCGGCCTTCTTGATCCGTTTCTCGAGGTTTTCCACCGCGTTCAGCAGCTTGGCCTTCTCGGCGTTAACGGCTCCCTCCAGCGTTTTATCGACCCGCACCGCTTTCGCCAGAATATCGTTGAAACAGTCTTCCAGGCATTTTTTCTCTTCGTCCAGCTTCAGCGAATTTTCCGTAATCCGCTCGATATACGACCGCCGCAGCTTCAGTTCGTCCTGGAACAGCTCTGGCGCCGAGACGCCCAGTTTTTCCATGCGCTTGTGACTGGCCGAGTTGACATACAGCGCGAAATTCCGCGGAATGAATAGGGGAAAAGGCAGCTGATACCGGTCAAAAACCGCCTTCAACTGCAGCCAGTACGGTACCTCCGACGGACCACCGAGGTAAGCCAGATTAGGCAGAATCACCTCCTGGTAAACCGGCCGCAGCACCACATTGGGGCTAAAGCGCTCCGGGTGCTGCGCCAGCAGCGTTTCGATTTCTTCGGTCGAAAACCGCAGGTCCGTATTCAGCACCCGGTACTGATCGTCTTCCCGCACAATTCGCTCCCGCAGGTTGGTATCCAGGTAAAACAGGTTCAGCTCCCGGGGCGTTACGGGCGGTCGGTAGCCCTGTTTCTCAAGGGCCTGATTCGTTTGCTGGACCAGCGCGCCAGTGGCGTGGTAACGGAGTTCGTCCTGCATCACCGGCATAAACAGCCGCTTCAGCTCCGCATCGTCAGCATCCAGGCAGATCAGGCCATCGGCCCCGAACAGCTCGTGCATGTAACACCGGACGGCATCCGCCAGCGTCGGATAGTTCAGGTAGGCTTTCTCGAAAAGCTCAATCTTCTCGGGTAGCTGCTCCAGCAGGTCGGCCAGTTCCGCCGGATTCAGTCTCCCGACGGCCCCGCTCTGCGCAAATGCCCAGGAATACGTCTTGCCAAAAAGCGAAAAGTGGTTGATTTCGGCAAAGTCGTGATCTTCGGAAGCCATCCAGTAAACGGGTACAAACCGGTATTCCGGGAAAGTCTCGTTCAGCTTTTTGGCCAGGTTGATGGTCGAGATAAGCTTGTAGATCACGTACAGCGGCCCCGTGAAGATGTTGAGCTGGTGGCCGGTCGTGACCGTGTACGTATTCGGCTGAGCCAGTACAGAAAGGTCAGGCTGGTTCGGCAGACCGGCGTATTGCCGTTCCAGCGTCCGAACGAGCGTCTGCCGGTTTTCGTCGCTAAAAGGCCGTTGCTGGATCTGTTTGGGAAACGCGTCGAGGGTGGGAAACTGCGAGTAAAAAGGCGTTAAGGCAGGTTTCTGGTCGAGGTAATCGAGGAAAAGACTAGAAAACTGGCCGGTGGCCGCGAGCGGTAGGTACTGACAGTCCATGAAATGGGTATTTGTTGAGGGGCCAACACGAAATTGGCTGGGCTGGTTCTTTTGGGCACGCAGACAACGCAGAAACCGGCGATTTTTATCCGTGCTAATCCGCGAAAATCTGCGTGCCCAAACCAATCACCCACACTTAGAATACCCACAATTCTTACACTTCAGACACCCTTCTTCGTAAATCAGGCCTTCCGGGTCGGTGCATTCGGGGCAGCGGCGGGCCGCAGCGGCGGGCTTGGCGTCGTTCGGAATGTACCGCTTCAGCGCCCGGGCAACGCCGTTCTTCCAGGTGTTAATGTGATCGTCGTAGAGACTCAGGTTATTGACCAGCTCGACCACATCGGCCAGCGGCATTCCGTGGCGAAGAATGCCCGACAGCAGCTTGGCGTAGTTCCAGAACTCCTTGTTAAAGGAGCGGGACAGCCCTTCGATCGTAATACGGTAGCCGTCGCGGTCGAGGAACTGGAAGTCGTAGCGCGACATGCCATCCGAGTGTTTATTCTTGATGACCCAGCCTTTTTCGACCCAGAGCGGCAGGTTGAAGGCGTCCTCCATCTTACCGGTAAAGACCTCGTACGGCTTACCATCGATGAGCCCGATCACCGCCAGCCACTTTTCGTAGTCGTTGTTGAAGCGGATGACCTCAGCCTCCAGTTTCTTGGGACGCTTCGGGGCGGACGTTTCCATAATCGCCACCACCGGCTTCGGTTTGGGCTCGTCTTTCTTTTCCTTTTCGGTTTCGGCCGAGACCAGCACCCCGCTGCGGGATCCGTCGCGGTAGACCGTAATGCCTTTCAGGCCCTGTTTCCAGGATTCGACGTAGATTTCCCCCACCTTCTCCACGGGCACATCCTGCGGCAGGTTGATCGTCGAGCTGATGGAGTGGGTAGTATACTTCTGTACCAGCGCCTGGATTTCCACCCGCCGGATCCAGTCGATTTCCGGGGCCGTAGCGCCGGCATAAGGGCTTGAGTGCTGGTCGGTGCCGCCGGTCTGGTCCATCCACACTTTCAATTTCGGATGGTAGACGTCAAACTCCTCCCAGGAATCGCCCATATCGTCCACAAAAGTCGCCTTGGTTTTATCGGCCCGGGCGTTGAGCTTGCGGCGGCGGCGGTAGGATAGGAGGAAAACCGGCTCCAGGCCCGAAGAGGTCTGAGCCAGCAGACTCAGCGTACCCGTGGGCGCTACCGTACTCAGGGAAATGTTCCGGCGGCCATGCTGCATCATCCGCTCGAAAAGGGCCGGAAATTCGCGCTGGAGCATCTGCACAAACTCCGAAGTCTGTTCAATGGCGGGATTGAAGCCTTTGAAGGCCCCACGCGTGATGGCCATATCGACCGAGCTGTCGAATTCGCCCTGCAGCTTCGTCTGCATGATCTTTTCGATCACCGGCAGCGCCTTGTTCCCGTCGAACTTTAGGTTCAACGCCGCCAGCGCATCGGCCAGGGCCGTGAAGCCCAGACCTGTCCGGCGGCCCCGCTTACCGGTTTCGTACAGCAGCTTCCAGGTATTGAGCTCCACCTGTTTGATTTCGTCCGGTTCGGGGTCGGCTTCCACCTTGGCCATGATGCGTTCGATGGCTTCCAGCTCCAGATCGACCAGGTCGTCCATGAGCCGCTGCGATTCGTAGGTAACCCGGTAAAGCTTGTCGTAATCGAACTTGGCCTTGGCCGTAAACGGGTTCTGAACGAAGCTGTACAGGTTAATGGCAATCAGTCGGCAGCTGTCGCCCCCCTGCATGGCGATCTCCGAGCAGGGGTTGGTGGAGCTGTTGCGGAATTCGGGGTAGACCGAGGAGGTCGAGTAGTGGTGCTGGCGATCCCAGAATATCAGTCCCGGTTCGGCCGTGTTGTGGGCGCAGCGGATGATGGTCTGCCAGAGGTCGCGGGCTTTTACCGTTTTGGTTACCTGCGGTTCGGGGCTGTCGATCGGCCAGCGGTGGGTGTAGTCGGTATCGTTGACGACCGCCTGCATGAACTCGTCGGAAAGCCGGACCGAAATATTGGCGCCCGTTACTTTTTTCAGATCCTGCTTGATCGTAATGAAATCCTCGATATCCGGGTGGGCGATGTCCATGGTCAGCATCAGCGCGCCACGCCGGCCGTTCTGGGCTACTTCCCGCGTCGTATTGGAGAATCGCTCCATGAACGAAACGGCCCCCGTAGTCGTGCCGGCTGCGTTGGAAACCGTCATATTTTTCGGCCGGAGGTTCGACATGTCGACGCCTACGCCGCAGCGCCGCTTGAAGAGCTGCGCCATCTGCTGATCCGAGAGGAAAATGCCGCCATAGGAATCGTAGGTCGGCGGGATAACCACGCAGTTGGAGAGTGAAGCAATCATGGTTGAGTTGCCGAGTGCAGCCATGACACTTCCCTGCGGAATCACGTACTCAAACTTGCGGAACAGTTCGTAAATCGCCTCCTCATCAAGCCGTTCCCGGACCTTTCCGTAGGCCGATAAGGCTTCCCCGTTCTTTTCTTCGTCGCGGTACCGGTCTTCAATCCGGGCAAACTCACGGGCCATTCGCCGGTGCATATCATCCGGCGTGCGCTCCTGGAACGTGCCGTCGGCATTCCGGATAGCATACTTGTGCATCCAGGTAGTTGCTGCCAGCTCATCGCCGTTGAAGTACTCCAGACAGGCCTCCAGCACATCCGGATACGAGAAAACTTCGGTCGAGGTAAGGGCGATTGTCTCCATATTTTTTGAAAAATTTGAGGAGGCAATTACAGATTTTTACAATTTATTTTCAAAAAATTTCAGAGTCCATTAAATCAGTATCTTGAAGATCAATCAATTATACTAGGTTAATGTGTAAAAAAAGAAGCGTAAACCATCAGAAGTTTAGCCGGCAGGTTTACGGATTTTGTTTACCTGACTAACTCTTCTGATGGTTTACGCTTTTCGAGTTGTTCTGAGAATCAGCTCGCTACTATTTCTCCGTAGAGATCGAACTCGTGCGCTTCGGTAATCTTTACCAGCGCAAACTCGCCCTGCCGAACGTAGGTGTTTTCGGCTTTAACGAGCACTTCATTATCGACCTCCGGAGAATCAAATTCCGTCCGGCCGATGAAGAAGCCACCTTCCTTCCGGTCGAAGAGCACTTTGTAAAAATGCCCGACCTTTGCCTGGTTCAGCTCGTAGGAAATGCTCTGCTGCAGGTCCATGATTTCGTCAGCGCGCTCCTGCTTGACCTCGGCCGGGACGTCGTCTGCGAAGGTGTGCGAATGCGTGTTTTCCTCATGAGAATAGGTAAAGACACCCAGGCGGTCAAAGCGCATTCGTTCCACAAAGTCGTAGGTTTCCTCGAACTGGGCTTCCGTCTCGCCCGGGTGTCCCACGATGAGCGTCGTCCGTAGCGCAATGCCCGGTACTTTCTCCCGGATCGTCTGGATGAGGCCTTCCGTCTTTTCGCGGGTAATGCCCCGACGCATCAGCTTCAGCTGCTCGGTCGAGCCGGATTGCAGCGGCATGTCAAGGTACTTGCAGATATTGGCCCGCTCGTTCATGGCGTCCAATACGTCAAGCGGAAAGCCTGCCGGGTAAGCGTACTGCAGCCGGATCCAGTCGATGCCTTCCACATCCGAGAGCCTACGCATGAGGTCGGCCAGGTTGCGCTTTTTATACAGGTCCAGACCGTAGTAGGTCAGATCCTGGGCGATGAGGATCAGTTCTTTGGTACCGCGCCGGGCCAGCGACTGGGCTTCTTTTACCAGTTCGTCCATCGGCCGGGAGACGTGCCCGCCGCGCATGAGCGGAATGGCGCAGAAGGAGCAGGGGCGATCGCAGACTTCGGCGATCTTCAGGTAGGCAAAGTGGGCGGGCGTGGTCAGCAGTCGTTCACCGACAAGTTCGTGCTTGTAATCGGCCTTCAGCGTCTTCAGCAGCCGGGGCAGCTCGTTGGTTCCGAACCAGGCGTCCACGGTCGGAATTTCCACTTCCAGCTCGTCCTTGTAGCGGTGGGAAAGGCAGCCCGTCACGTACACCTTGTCGACCACGCCGGCATCTTTGGCGTCGACGTAGCGCAGAATGGTGTTGATGGATTCCTCCTTGGCGTTATCAATGAAGCCGCAGGTGTTGATGACGACAATATTGGCGTCGTCCCGCTGCGATTCGTGCGTCACGCTCATGCCGTTGCCTTTCAGCTGGGTGTAGAGCACTTCCGAATCGACGAGATTCTTCGAGCAGCCGAGCGTGACGATGTTGATTTTATTCGTGCGTAATCCTTTTGTTTTCAAAGCTTTTGTGTGCTAAATGCACGTCCGGTACCTGTCCGGACGGAACGCGGAAATATTTGGCAAAGTTCGGAAAAGGCGAGGGGAGGAGAAAGCAGGAGGGGCTTAAAAGCGGATTTAAAATACGGCGGCGTAGGAGATTTCGACCGTTACCGGCGTGCGGCGCCCTTGCTGCACCGTTACCGGGAAGATATTCATCTGCCCGTCGAACTGGTTGGCGTACAAGCCTTTCTCTTCTTTGACAAAGATCGAGTACGTCCCGGCGGGCAGGCTGACGCAAAATTTCCCGTCTTTCCCCGAGCGAACCGTTTTGAAGAGTTTCGTCGGGACCTTCGTATAAAACCCTTCCTCACTGGCCTGTACCTGACTTTGGTTGGTCAGCGCGTAGATCCGCACCTCCCGGGCGACGGGCTGGCCTTTCGGCTGGGGCCGGTCGGGGCTGGGCATCAGGTTGCCGGACTGAAAAATGACCGTTCCGCAGATACCCTGGTACGGCTTTTTCGCCGCTGCTTTAGCTTTCGGCTTTGTCTGGGCCGTAGCCAGGTAGCTCAGACCCAGTGTAAGTATCAGGAGCACAAGCCAGGCCGAAGCGTTACAGGCCCAGCGGGAGCGGCAGGAGAAAAAGGGGCTACCTGTATTTTTCGTTAACATATTGGTAAAAGGCTTCCGCCATGTCTACAACGCCTCTCACCTCTTCTTCCGGGAAGTCAGCGTCCAGGTCATAATCAACGATCTGACGCCGGTCAAATAACGCAAGGAAGTCGTCGGAGAAGTGCTTGGGAATCTCTCCTGTTTTAATGTAATGCAGGGAAAACATCTCCCGTGCCCCCGAATGTCGCTTTATGACGATACCTTTTTCGTATAATAATCCTCTAACGACCCAAAAGAAGCAGTAGTACGCGGGAGTGATCGCGGCGGCGGGTAAATCACTGGCCAGGTTGTTTTTGGCTGCCCGAAGATAGAATTCAGCCTTACGCAGGTGAAGGACTAAGTTCTCGTTCATAGATCACTTTGCCTTCTTTTTGAACTTCTTTGAATAAGGGCCGATTGGCGGTTAGCCACTGACTATACGACACCACAACGGCGGAAATGGAAATGGATGTCTCTAAAAAATAATCATTCCGGTCACTGACTGATGTCGATACTTCCGCAAAGGGTGATACGTTGTCGCGGTCGAGTAGTACCAGGTAATCAACATCGGATTCATCGTGAAAATCGCCACGGGCATAGGAGCCGTATAGGATAATTTGCACGAGTGACTCGCCATAGTGCTTCTGCATGATGGCGGTTACTCGGCGGTGAACAGCTTCCAGGTCCGTTACGATAGCCATAGCCAGATCGGTTACCGCTTAAAAAACGAATCCACAAACTCCATCTTGTTGAAGGTCTGCAGATCGTCGATCTTCTCGCCCACGCCGATGTACTTCACGGGAATCTTGAACTGATCCGAAATCCCGATTACTACGCCGCCTTTGGCTGTACCGTCGAGCTTGGTGATGGCCAGGGCCGTGACTTCCGTAGCTTTGGTAAATTCCGTCGCCTGCACAAAGGCGTTCTGGCCCGTGGAGCCGTCCAGGACGAGCAGGACTTCGTGGGGCGCTTCGGGAATGAATTTCTGGATGACTCGCTTGATCTTGGACAGCTCGTTCATCAGGTTGACCTTCGTGTGTAACCGTCCTGCCGTATCGATAATGACCACGTCGGCCTTCATCTCCACCGCCTGCTTGACGGCGTCGAAGGCGACGGCCGAAGGGTCGGTATTCATGCCGTGGTCGATGACCGGCACGCCCACGCGCTGACCCCAGAGCTTCAGCTGGTCGACGGCCGCCGCCCGGAACGTATCGCCCGCGCCGAGTATAACCTTGTGACCGCGCTTGTGAAACTGAGCCGCCAGTTTGCCAATGGTGGTGGTTTTGCCGACGCCGTTAACACCGACAACCATGATCACGTACGGCCGTTTGTTGACCGGGGGCGTGAAATCATCGCCCGAAACGTCAACGGTATTGTTCTGCGCCAGCAGGCCCGCGATTTCCTCCCGCAGGATCTGGTCCAGTTCGTCGGTACCAACGTATTTATCGCGGGACACCCGATCTTCAATGCGCTTGATGATCCGAACGGTCGTATCCACACCCACATCCGAGGTAATCAGTACTTCCTCCAGTTCATCGAGGACTTCCTCGTCGACCTTCGACTTACCGACTACCGCCCGGCTCAGTTTGGAAAAAAAGCTCTCTTTGCTTTTCTCCAGCCCCTTGTCGAGCGATTCCTTTTTTTCTTTCGAGAAGAAATCGAATAATCCCATTGTGCGTAAAGCTAATCGCTAGTCGTCAGTCATCAGTCGGTCAGTCATCAGTCCGCTTCGCCTGTCAGCAAGCTAATTGGCGAAGCGGACTGATGACTGACCGACTGATGACTCTACGAACAAATATAAAAACAAAAAAGTCCCTACTCGGGACTTTCAGTGCGTACGGTACGAAAGGAAGCAATTAGCCTTTCAGGGCGTTCTGTACTTCTTCCAGGGGTACCATTTCTTCTTTGAAGGTGTACGCGCCCGTTTTCTCAGACTTAACGGCACGGATCACTTTCGCGAAGTTCTTGCCGCTACCTTCTTTCTTCAGGGTTGCAACTACTTTCTTTGCCATGTTCTTAGTCGTCAGTGATCAGTCGCCGTCATCCATAGATGCGCCAACAGACCGGTGATTACTTAATTTCTTTGTGTACGGTTACCTTCTTCAGGTTCGGATTGTTCTTTTTCAGTTCCATCCGGGCCGGGGTGTTCTTCCGGTTCTTGGTCGTGATGTAGCGTGAAATGCCCGGTACGCCCGAGGTTTTCTGCTCCGTGCACTCCAGAATGACCTGAATTCTATTGCCTTTCTTCGCCATTGCTGTACGTATTTTCTCAAACAGGAACGCAAAGGTAGTGAAAAGCATTACCTTCTACAAAATACTTTTGCAGAAATTCTGTGATTAGTAGCTGGTTAAGCGCGGTTTGTTGACTTTTGACGCCGGGCGCCTGACCTTTGACCCAATTTGGCCCTGGGCCTGACTGCCGGATGACCGACCAATCGACCTTACGAACCATTCAATACGAATACCAGCCCGGCCATTTCCAGGCTTCTGAGCCCCATAAATACCGGGCCGAAGACCTGCAGGCGGGCGAGATGATCCTGAACATGGGGCCCCAGCATCCGTCGACCCACGGCGTGCTGCGGCTGGAAGTCGTCACCGACGGCGAAATTATCGTCGACGTGGTGCCGCACCTGGGCTACCTGCACCGGTGCTTTGAAAAGCATGCCGAATCGCTGCCCTACAACCAGTCTATTCCGTTCGTCGATCGCCTGGACTACCTATCAGCCATGAGCTCGGAGCACGTTTACGTCATGGGCGTGGAACGGTTGCTGGGCATTCAGGGCGATATTCCCAAACGGATCGAATACATCCGGGTACTGGTTTCCGAGCTTAACCGCATGGCTTCCCACTTTGTGGCCATCGGCACCTACGCTATCGACATTGGGGCCTATACGCCTTTTCTCTGGCTGATGCGCGACCGCGAGCACCTGCAACGGCTGCTGGAATGGGTCAGTGGTGCCCGGATGCTGTACAATTATATCTGGATCGGTGGGCTGTATTTCGACCTGCCCGTCGGCTTTGAAGAACGCTGCCGGGAGTTTCTACGCTACCTGAAGCCCAAGCTGATCGAACTGCAACAGCTGGTGGTCGAAAACAAGATTTTCGTGCAGCGGACGGCGGGTGTAGGTGTGCTGCCCCTGCCGATCGCCATCGATTACGGCTGTACGGGCCCCATGCTGCGCGGCTCGGGCCTGCGGTACGACCTACGTCGGGTCGACGGCTACTCCGTGTATCCGGAGCTGGATTTCGACATTCCGATCGGGGAGGGCAGCGTTGGGAAGCTCGGTGATTGCTGGGATCGGAACTACGTCCGCGTCCGGGAGTGCTGGGAGTCCATGCGGATTGCCGAACAATGCCTGGACCAATTGCTGGGCGACTACAAACGGACGCGCGATTTTGACCCGCAGGCGGTCGTTCCAAAAAAGATCCGCCCGAAAGCGCAGGAGATGTACGTGCGGGGCGAAACGTCCAAGGGCGAGCTGGGCTTTTTCTTCCGAGCCGACGGCCGGACTGATATTCCCTTCCGCTGCCACTGCCGCTCTGGCTGCTACCACAACCTCTCAGTCATGGGCGAAATCGCCAAAGGGTCCATGATCGCCGACCTGATTGCCATCATGGGCTCGATCGATGTGGTGATGGGGGAGGTAGACCGCTAGTTATTCCTGCAGCACCAGGATTTCCCGTGTATTACGCCCCAGGCCGTCGTAGTCCAGGCCGTAGCCAAGTACAAAACGATTTTCGATTTCAAAACCGACGTACGCCAGCTCCACCTCCGTTTTTAGGGCGGTCGGTTTGTGCAGGAGCGTCGCGATTGCTACCGAGGCCGGCTGCTGGGCTTCCAGCTGCGAACGTACTTCCTGAATGGTCAGGCCCGTATCCACGATGTCTTCCACCAGAATCACGTCCTGGTCGGCCACCGACTCGTACAGCCCCAGAATCTCGCGAACCGTGCCGGTTGAGGCCGTCTGCTCATAGGAGCGGACGCGGATGAACGTCACCCGGCAGGGGACCGTCAGGCGTTTCATCAGATCGGCGGCGAAAATGAAGGCGCCGTTAAGGACGACAACCAGCAGCGGCTCGCGGCCCTGGTAATCGCGGTCGATCTGGTCCGCCAGGGCGTCAAGACGGGCGTTGAGGGTAGATTGGTCGATGAAGGGAACGAAGGTCTTATCCTTGACGGTCAGCATAACGGATACGCGGCGCAAAAGGCAAAGGTACGGCATCGGGCGGCCAGGAAAAACTTTTGGGCGCATAAACTGGAACCGACAAATAAACGTTGAATAGGCGGTAGTTTGGAGAAACACGTGAACATGAAGAACTTAACGCGTATCGTGCTGGGCCTCCTGCTGGTGGTCACCGGACGGGCGCAGGCACAGGAAGAAGCAAAACTGTACTCCCTGTCGGAATTCGATAAGAAGTACGACATGTTGCTGAAGCACCCCGGCGTGCAGATTGAATCCGCCGAGGCTATCAACAACCTGTATAACTTCAATTTTTACGAGGCCGACAAAGAATTTCGCTGGTTGAAGCTTCGCTATCCGAAGCATCCCATGCCCTATTTTCTGATGGGGCTGGCCGAATGGTGGAAGATTGTGCCGAATACCGACAATACCGATTACGACGACCGGTGCATTGCCTACATGGACAGCACCATTACGCTGGCGGAAAAGCTGTACGAGGACAAGGAAAACAAGCTGGAGCCTTCGTTCTTCCTGGCGGCGGCCCACGCCTTTAAAGGACGGCTGTATTCCGAGCGGAAGAAATGGACCAAGGCTACCCTGGCGGGTAAGAGCGCGCTGAAGTACTTTGAAAAGTGCAAAGGCAACGGCGATCTGAGTCCCGAACTGCTCTTTGGCGATGGCCTGTTCAACTATTACGCCCAGTGGATTCCCCAGAACTACCCGGCCCTGAAGCCGGTTCTCTGGCTATTTCCGAAAGGCAATAAGCAACAGGGCATTCAACAGCTGGAGAAAACAGCCAACAACGCGTTTTACACCCGGACCGAAGCCCGGTACTTCCTGCTCCAGATTTACAGCATGGAAAATCAGTACGATAAGGCGTACGACATGGCCAAGTACATGTGGCAGCAGTACCCGAATAACCCGTACTTCGAGCGGTATTTCGCCCGGTCGGCCTTTGTTCGCGGCCAGCTGAACGAAGCGACGCAGGCTTCGGAAAGTATTTTGCGGAAAATTGAGCAGGGGCGGGCCGGTTACGAAGGCGTCAGTGGCCGGGCGGCGGCTTACGTTCTGGCGTACATCAACTACAACTACAACCGGGATCTGCCCAAGGCGAAGGAGTATTATCAGAAAGCCATCGAATTCGCCAAGCAGACTAATTCCTACGACGCGGCTTATTATTGGGCGTCTGTGCTGGCACTCGGAAAAATCGCCAACGAGGAGAAAAACTACGACCAGGCCCAGGCTTACTTCAAGGAAGTGCTCGACCATGCCGACCGCAAATCCAGCCAGTACCAGGAAGCCAAAGCTGCGATGAAAGAAGGACGGAAATCGCGGCGGGAGGAACGGAGAAAAAGGGATTAGTTAAAAGTGAAAAGTTAAAAATTAAAAGTAGGCTTCGCCCGTCAGTTAACAGATCGGCGAAGCCTACTTTTAATTTTTAACTTTTCACTTTTAATTCCCTTCAGGGAATGGGCAGTACCTTACTCTCCTTAAATGAAGAGAGAATGACCATCGTCTGCGTGCTGGCTACTTCTTCGATTTCGTTGATTTTTTCCAGCATCAGATTCTGGTAGGAGGAGATATCCTTGGCGATCACTTTGAGCAGAAAATCGCCGGAGCCGGTGATGTGATGGCATTCAATAATCTCCGGAATATCCATTACTTTCGTAACAAACGACTCGGTAACCTGCTTTTTATGACCAACCAGCGTTACCTGTACAAACGTCGTGACACCCAGGCCTACACGTTCGCGGTTCAGTTGAGCGTGGTAACTCTGAATGATACCGGACGTTTCGAGTTTTTTAACGCGTTCGAGGGTCGGGGCGGGAGAAAGACCAATCTCTTTGGAGAGTTGGGCGTTGGTAATTTTGGCGTTTGTCTGAAGAATTTCTAATACCTTCCGATCAATATGATCGAGCTTCGTTCCTGACATATTTGTTGACTTCCTTAATCCAACCATACAGATGGCGCAAAGCTAACAGCTTTCTTTAATTTTTCTAAAGATATATGGATATTTTACCAAAAAGTAAAATATGGTTCGCTGAACGCCGTCTTTTCCCGCGTAAAATTACACGAAACTCCCCGCTTGCCAAATGTATACTTCGTCATGCTTGACCGTTATTTGGGTGGTCCGGCCCGATAACCAATCCGGTTTCCTATGAAAATGCGCAATAAATCTGACCTGCCGACCAAGGTTTGTCCGGTTTGCCTGCGGCCGTTCACCTGGCGGAAAAAGTGGGAGCGTGACTGGGACCAGGTTCTGTACTGCAGCGACCGCTGCCGTCGTAATAAATCGAATTCGCCTGCCGTTTAGCAATTGGATTCACTGTAACTTTGGTGATTAATTGTTCATCCGGCCTCTTTTCATGCGCGGTTTCTTTGGCTTTCGGCTTTCCACCTTTCTGCTTCTTTTTTTCTGGCTGGGCCTACTGGCATCCGCCCAGCTTCCTCCCAAGCGCGAATTCCGGGCGGTCTGGATTGCTACCGTCGATAACATTGATTGGCCGAGCCGCAGAGGCATGCATCCCGATAGCCAGCGGGCTGAGTTCCGGGCCATGCTGGACCTCCACCAGCAAGCCGGCATCAACGCGCTGATCGTCCAGATTCGGGCGGCCGCGGATGCGTTCTACGCCAAGAGCCCGGAACCCTGGTCGGAATGGCTGACCGGCCAGCAGGGACGCGCCCCCGAGCCATTTTATGATCCTATGGAATTCATGATTCAGGAGGCCCATAGCCGGGGCATGGAGTTTCACGCCTGGTTCAATCTCGACCGCGCTACCTTCAGCAAAAACACCAAAGTCACACCGGATCATATCTCCCGCCAGCGGCCAGACTGGATGCTGGCCTACGGAGGCCGGAAACTCTTCAACCTGGGGCTGCCGGAAGTCCGGAATTACGTGACGGGCCTGGTCATGAACGTGGTCCGCAACTACGATGTCGACGGTATTCACTTCGACGATTACTTCTACCCTTACGCCGTGCCGGGTCAGGTAGTGCAGGACGATTCGACCTACCGGGCCTTTTACAACGGCATGGCGAAAGACGACTGGCGGCGGGATAATATCGACCGCCTCATCCTGCAGCTGCGAGACTCCATCCAGACGGCCAAGCCCTACGTTAAATTTGGCATTAGCCCCTTTGGTGTCTGGAAAAACCGGAGCCAGGACCCGGAAGGCTCACCGACCACCGGTGGCATGACCGCCTACTATAACCTGTATGCCGACGTGCGGAAATGGGTGAAGGAAGGCTGGGTTGATTATGTCGTACCGCAGGTGTATTTCAGTACCACCTTTGATAAAGTCCCGTACCGGGCGCTGGTCGACTGGTGGACCCGGAACAGTTTCAACCGCCATCTGTACATTGGGCAGGGACCGTACCGGCTCGGAAACGCCCGGGATCGGGACAAAAGCTGGATGAGCTACCGGGAGCTTCCCGAACAGCTGCGCTTTAACCGGCGCTTCCCGCAGATTCACGGAAGTGTCTACTTCAGCTCCAAATCGCTGACGCGTAACCTGATGAGCTTCCGGGATTCGCTGGTGGCCGATTTCCACCGCTATCCGGCCCTGGTGCCGGCCATGCCCTGGAAAGATGCCGAGCCGCCCTATCCACCGCGGGTGCTGAAAGTAAACCGGACGCTGGAAGGAGCAGAGGTGAGCTGGCAGGAGCCGGAGCGGGCCGCCGACGGCGATATTATCCGATACTACGTTTTATACCGCTTTGAAGCCGGCGAGTCGATCGACATCAACGATCCCCGGCGCATCCTGTCGCTGGTGACCCGCGACCGTCCGACCCGCTACCTGGACCGAACCGCCGTACCCGATAAACGGTATATCTACGTGGTAACGGCCGTCGACCGGCTGCACAACGAAAGCGCGCCGGTGCGGGTGGCCCATCCGCAGACGTAGGTCAGAGCGAATACGCCTCCATGACAGTCTCAACCGGCCGGGCGTCTTCAAAAAAGGAAACCAGCCGCAGCAGAATGCCCTCGACGACCGCGTCCGGGCAGGAGGCCCCGCAGGTGAGCAGCACGGTAACCGGCCGTGGCTCCGGGATAAAGTTCTCCGTAACCACTTCCTGCCGGGTGTGCAGATCGTAGTGCCGGATCAGGCTGGATGAAAGAATCTTCTGCTCCGAAGCAACGAAGTAGGTCGGCAGTTTCTCCGCGCAGAGCTCGACAATATGCGAAGTGTTGGAGCTGTTGTAGCCCCCGGCGATGATAGCAAAATCAGCGGGGTAATCCAGCAGCGCGTAGGTTGCGTCCTGATTATCGTTGGTGGCGTAGCAGAGCGTATCGCGGGTGTTGGCAAAATGCGCTTCGGTATCCTGGGGCGACAGGCCATAATGCGTGATCATCACCTGCCGGAGGTAGTCGGCAATGCCTTGGGTGTCAGACGCCAGCATGGTCGTCTGGTTGACGACACCGATGCGGCGCAGGTCCCGCGTCGGGTCAAACCCTTCGGAAAATTGCCCCACAAACTCCTGATAAAATTCCTCGGCCGAGCCTTCGCCGGTGATGTACCGCGCCAGCCGCTGGGCCTGTTTCATATCCTTGACCACCACCGTTGGGGCGGCTTCCTTGCTGTGGGAGAAGGTAGCGCGGGTTTCTTCGTGGGTCGGTTTCCCGTGAACAACGACGGTATACTGCTTCTGCCCGATCTGACTGGCTTTATTCCACACCTTTTCCACAAAGGGACAGGTGGTGTCATAGCGCTCGACATCCACGCCGACCTGCGTCAGCCGTTCCTGGATTTCCAGCGTCGTCCCGAAAGCCGGAATAATAACCACATCCTCCGAGGTTAAATCTTCCCAGGGAATCAGCTGTTTCCCGGCCGTATCCATGATAAAGCGGACACCCCGTTCCTGAAGATCCCGGTTGACGTCGGGGTTATGAATCATCTCGCTCAGCAGGTAGATCTGCCGTCCTTCGTTTTCCGAAATGGCTTTGTAGGCGATTTCGATCGCGTTTTCCACCCCGTAACAAAAGCCGAAGTGCCGGGCAATAAGCACCCGCAACGGCCCAAAATCCAGGACCGACGGCGTATAATCCCGCTTCAACTTATCCTGCCGACGACGGAATTCCTTCAGCGGACTAATGATGCGGCTGCGGTAATATTCGGGAATATTAAAGGATTTCATGAGCGAGTATCAGTTGCGGTCGGCCGGCGCGGCCGGTCGTCAGTACGGCGTTCTTATGGAAACATGACCGACTTTCCGGGCTGCTTTCATAACAGATGTCCGGAACCCTTTGTTCACTGCAAAAGTACAAGTCGCCCGAGGCACAACCAATCGCCGTAACGGAGAATTATGCCGAAACGCCTGCTGAAATACAAAAACTACGACGTTCATTCCATCACAGCCGTCGCCGGTGAGCGGCAGAATGCCAACATCGCCACCTGGGTGATGCAGACGGCTCTTGGGGGCTCTACGCTGGCGGTAGCCCTTTACAAGATTGATTACACCATCGAGTTGGTCCGGGAAAGCGGCATACTGAACGTCAACCTGCTGGCGGAAGACCAAACGGGTTTAATCGCCCGCCTGGGACGAAAAAGCGGTCGGGATACGGATAAATTTCGCCGCCTGCCGCACGCTCTTGATGATCGGGGCTGTCCTTACCTGACCGAAGCTGTCGGGTACGCGCAGTGCCGAGTGCTTCGCTCGGTCGACGGCGGGGACCATGAGGTATTTATCTGTGAAGTTGAAAAGCAGGTGGTCCTCCATCCCGAGAAGCCGGTAATGACCAATCAGTTCCTGCGGGAAAAGGGGCTGGTTCGGGGATAATCCTGAAAACGCAGCGGAGGCGACAGATCATTACGAACCGTCGCCTCCGCTCTTTGTGTAGTTAGTCTTACTGGATCCCTGGCTCCAGAATGTTCAGGATGTCATCCAGATACTCCCGTGAGTTACTCAGCCGGGGGACTTTATGCTGCCCGCCAAGTTTACCCCGCTGACCCATCCACGTATAGAAGGTTCCACGTGGCACGGCATGAATGATCGGCGGCTGCAGGACCATATCGTTGTACCGCTTGGCGTCGTAATCGGAATTCACTTCCCGCAGGGTTTTGTCCAGCACGGCGCAGAAGGCCGGGAAGTCCCGGGGTTCCTGGCTGAATTCAACGATCCACTCGTGGCGGCCGTTGCTGCCGCTGCCCATGTAAACCGGGCCCGCTGTGTAATCACTCACCAGGGCGCCCGTGGCTTCGCAGGCCCGGGTGATCGCGGTTTCGGCGTTCTCGACAATGACTTCCTCACCAAAGGCATTGATGAAGTGCTTCGTCCGGCCGCTAACCTTAAGGCGGAAGGGGTGCTTCGAGGTAAAGCGAACGGTATCGCCCACCCGGTAGCGCCAAAGACCCCCGTTGGTCGAGATAACCAGCGCGTAGTTCTTGTTGAGTTCTACCTCATCGATGGTATACGCCCGCGGATACGGCTCATCGGCATGCTCCACCGGTACGAATTCGTAGAAAATGCCGTAATCGAGCATTACCAGCATTTCACCAATCCGGCTGATGTCGTCCTGAACGGCAAAAAAACCTTCCGAAGCGTTGTAGGTTTCCAGGTACGACACGCCTTTCGAGGGGAAAATATCCTGCGAAAACAGGTCGCGGTACGGCTGGAAAGCCACGGCTCCGTGGATGAATACCTCAAAATTCGGCCAGACCTCCAGGATGTTTTTCTTGCCTGTCAGGGCCAGGATGCGTTCGATCAGCACCAGCGTCCAGGTCGGTACGCCAAGCACGCTGGTCACGTTTTCGCGGGAGGTAACTTCCGCCATCCGCTCGATTTTTTCTTCCCACTCGCTCATCAGCGCCACGTCGAGGGTCGGCGTGCGGATGTACTGCGCCCAGCTTGGCAGGTTCTTCATGACGACGGCCGAGACGTCACCGGCAAAACCATGCTGGCTATACGGATTATCGTGCAGGCTGCCGCCAATGGACAGGCCCTTACCTTCAAAGACGCGGGTATCGGGCCGGTTGGCGACGTAGAGGGCTATCAGGTCTTTTCCGCCCTTAAAATGGCAGTCGTCCAGCGACTCTGACGAGACAGGGATGAATTTGCTCCGGGCGTTGGTCGTTCCCGACGATTTGGAGAACCAGTGAATGGGCGAAGGCCAGAGCACTTTCTGCTCGCCTTTCATGATTCGTTCGATATAGGGAAACAGGTCTTCGTAGGACGAAATCGGCACCCGCTCCTGGAAACCCCGGATCGTGCGGATGGAATCATAATCGTGCAGCTTTCCCCATTCGGTACGCCGTCCCTTGTCGATCAGATTGGCAAAGATGCCCCGCTGCACCTCATCCGGGTGCTTCATCATGTGCTCGATCCGGGGAATACGCCGGGTCAGAAGCCATTTGAGCGTGGTGTTCAGCAAGGTCATACTGCGTCCTGGTTATCGCCGCCCGTTGCCGGACATTGAATAGTCATAGTTTTCATGATGTGGACTGGTCACAACGTCCGCGCCCGGTCAGGATAATCGGTGATCAGCCCGTCGACTCCCCAACGCAGCAGCTTCTGCATCTGTTCCGGTTCGTTGACTGTCCAGGGAATGACCTTCATGCCCTGTCCCTTCAGGCGCTCCACCTTTTCTTTGGTCAGCAGCCGAAAATACGGGCTGTAGATATCCGGTATGAACCCCAGCATTTCCAGATGCGATTCAGGACTCCGCAGATCCGATACCAGCGCCGACAGTCGAATGGGCCGGTAAACTCCCGCATTTATCCGCTGCTTCCAGTGCTTGAGGACGTTGAAATCGAAACTCTGGAGTATAACCCGATCCGGCGGAAGTTGTTCGTTGATGATCCGATAGACTAAGTCGGAGAATTCGGCAGGTTCGGGCTGGGATTTACCGTACTCACTGGCCTCACTTTTAATCTCAATGTTATAAAATACCGGCGGCAGGTTTTTCGCTGTCCGATAAGCTTCAGCCTGCTGAATCACGTCTTTCAGCAAGGGTTTGACAACGGCCATCTTCTGCTGTTCCGGGTAGGCCGGGTTGCCTTTGCTGCCGCAGTCATAGCGCTGAATATCGCTGTACGCCATGCGGTACAGATTCAGATTCTTCTCTGATTTTTTATCCAAAGGCTGACCGCTGGGATCCAGGCAAAAGGTGGCGTTCATGTACGGATCGTGGGAAACGACCACCTGTTTATCCGCGCTGATTACCACATCCAGTTCCAGCGTGGTCACACCCAGGTCCAGGGCTTTTATAAACGCCGGCACCGAATTTTCGGGCATTAATCCCCGGCAACCCCGGTGTCCCTGCAAATCATAAGCTGGAAGGGTTTGCGCAGACATGGAGCATACTGGAAAAAGGAAAAGCAGGAGAACATATAACCGCATGGACGGGCAACTTTTATGCGCTCAAAATAAGTCTTTTTTTTATCAAGGCGGCAAATGGCGGCAGCTTTCGCCCTGATAAGCATTTACCGTGAATGCGGGGTTCAACCAAAGTGGCGTGCCGGGGGGAACAGAAGAATCGTTTGGTATAAAAGTAAGAATAAATTTTATTTGTGCTATACGGGTTTTCCCACCGTTCGCTATGAACCGAATCAAGCTTGTTCTAAGTCTATTAATTACGATCGCCTTACTGCTGCTGCTGGACCGGAACTGGGGCGCTGTACCGGCATTCGGACGGCTGCTGAGTCCGTTCCGCGGGTTCTGGCAAAATGCGGAATCAGCCGAGCGTCCTGCTCAGGAATCCCTGGACATTCCGGGCGTCCGCGAACCGGTGACGGTGGTGTACGACGATCTGGGCGTTCCGCACGTCTTTGCCCGCAACGACTATGACCTGAGTTACGCCCAGGGTTTTGTAACAGCCCGGGACCGGCTCTGGCAGATGGAGTTCCAGACTCATGCCGCGGCCGGGCGCGTTTCGGAGATTGTCGGCGAACGGGCCGTGGAACTCGACCGCTTCAGCCGGCGGCTGGGCATGGTTTTCGGGGCCGAACAATTTATGAAAGGCGTTGAGGCCGATCCGGTCACGAAGGAAGTGCTTCAGGGATATTCCGACGGCATTAACGCTTACATCCAGAGCCTGTCTCCCGAGAAATATCCGATCGAATACAAACTGCTGGGCTATGCACCGGAGGCCTGGACGCCCTTTAAAAGCGCCTTGCTGCTGAAGCAGATGACTAATACGCTGGCGCTGGGAAGCGACGATCTGGATATGTCGAACATCCTGGCCCGCTACGGCAAAGCGGTCACCGACAATCTGTTTCCGAATTATCCGTCCCAGGAAAGTCCGATCATCCCCGCCGGTACACCCTGGCCCTTCCAGCCGCTGAAGATCCCGGCCCCACCGAAGGACTCAGTAGTGGGTGACCAACTGGCCCTTAACTGGCCGAAGCATGATCCGTCGATTGGCAGTAACAACTGGGCTGTCGGCGGGCAGAAATCAGCTACGGGGTATCCCATCCTGGCCAACGATCCGCACCTGACGCTGAGCCTGCCTTCGATCTGGTACCAGATTCAGCTCCACGCGCCGGGCGTCAATGTTTACGGCGCTTCGCTGCCGGGGTCGCCGGGGGTGATTATCGGATTTAATAAGGACGTTGCCTGGGGGGTGACCAATGTGGGCTCGGATGTGCTGGACTTCTATAAAATTCGCTTCCGGGATGCCCGGAAAGCCGAATACTGGCATGATAACCAGTGGAAGCCGGTGCGCCGCCGGATCGAAGTGGTCAAAGTTAAAGGCCAGGCGGATCGGGTAGACACGGTACTCTATACGCACCACGGTCCGGTTATGTATCTGGAGAACGAGCAGCCGTTCCGGGATAATTTCCCGGCTGGCTACGCGGCTCGCTGGATTGCCCACGAAGTATCGAACGATCTGAAATGCTTTTATGCGCTGAACCGCGCCAAGACCTACGACGACTACCGCAAGGCGCTGACGTATTACACGGCACCGGCCCAGAACTTTGTCTTTGCCAGCAATCAGAACGACATCGCCATCACGCCCACCGGCAAGTTTCCGCTGAAGTGGAAGGAGCAGGGCAAGTTTCTCCTCGACGGTACCAATCCCGCCCACGACTGGCAGGGCTGGATTCCGGCCGAGCAGAATCCGCACGTGAAAAATCCGCCGCGCGGCTTCGTCAGTTCGGCCAATCAATTTTCGGTCGACCCGACTTATCCCTATTACCTGCACTGGGAATTCGCACCGGCCGAGCGGGGCCGGCGCATCAATGACCGCTTAACCCGGATGGAACGCGCAACGGCCGATAGCCTGCGCATGCTTCAGAACGACAATTACAACCTGCGGGCAGCTGACTTTCTACCCCTGATGCTGCCCCAGGTAACGTCCCAGGGCCTCAGCGGTACGCAGCAGCAGGCGCTTCAAACCGTTCGTACCTGGAACTACCAAAATGATCCCGACGCGATCGGAGCTAGCCTCTTCACCGTCTGGGCGGGCTTGCTTCGGAAAGCGGTCTGGGAAGATGATTTCCCGACCAGCGGCGAACGCCCCATGCGCCATCCAAACTGGGATCGGCTGCTGCAGTTGATCCGCAAGGAGCCGAATGCCCGCTGGTTTGACGATTGCCGTACGCCCAACCGAAAGGAAACCTATGCCGAGCTGGTGAACACCACGTTCCGGACGGCCGTAGATTCCCTGCAGCGGATGCACGGGGCGCTGGGTGAGGCCTGGGCCTGGAGCCGCCATAAAGGCACCGACATCCGGCACCTCATTCCCGGCCTGGATGCCTTCAGCGCGATGGATGTGCAGAATGGGGGAGGCGGCAGCGTCGTTAACGCGACTACCGAGCGGAACGGCCCGTCCTGGCGGATGGTCGTCGCCCTCGGCCCACAGCCCAAAGGCTACGGCGTCTACCCGGGTGGCCAGTCCGGTAATCCCGGGAGTCCCTATTACCTGAATCTGCTCGAAACCTGGCGAAAAGGCGAGCTTCACGAGCTGCTCTTCCTGCAGTCAGCCGAGGAGAAGAGCCCGCGGATTAAGTCGATCGTAACGATGGGTGGCAAGGCGCTTAAGTGACCTTAAGATCTTTCTCATCCCGCTCCCTTAGCCACTCAGCCACTAAAACCTAGGTACTTAAATCATGCTACCCATCCTCCTAATCGCCCTGATCAGCGCCCTGGCGCAGCTTATTCTTCCCTGGTGGGTCATTGCTCCTGTCGCCTTTGTCGTGTGCTACTGGCGCAGCGGCAGTGGCTGGCGGGCCTTCGGAAACGGCTTCCTGGGCATCGGGCTGGTCTGGCTGGCGTATGCGCTGCTCATTCACGTCCGGACAGATGGTCTTCTGACAGCCCGCATGACGGAGTTAATTTTCAAGAGCCAGCAAAGCGCGCTGATGCTGCTGGTGACGACCCTCGTCGGCGGGCTGGTCGGTGGTTTTGCCGGGCTGTCGGGCTATCAGGTTCGGCAGTTGCGGGCGACAAAATGAGAAAACCCATCGACAAAGCGTGCAGGGTACAACCTTATTCGTAAATTTGGTAATTCATTTAACCCCAATTGTTTGTTTCTTGTGAAAAATGCATCCTTGATTCTGAATGTTGTGCTGGCTGTTGCGGTTGCGTACCTGTACTACCTGCAGTTTGGCAACAAAACCGTCGCAACAACGGCCGGAGCCGATTCGACCGCCGTCGAACCAGCACGAAAAGTGGTTTACGTTAATGTGGATTCGCTGTTGAGTAAATACGAATTATACAAAGACACCCAGAAGGTACTCGAAAGCAAAGGCTTTCAGCTGGACAATGACCTGAACGCCAAAGGTCGCTCCCTGCAGAACGAAATCGCTTTCTTCCAGCAGCGTGCCCAGACCATGACGATGGAGCAGGCCCGGGCGACGGAAGCCGCGCTGCAGAAAAAACAACAGGATTTTGTGGCGTACCGCGAACAGTCCGCCCAGCGCCTGGCCGCCGAGCAGCAGAAGAAGCTGGAAGAAGTGTACAACGCGATCCAGGCGTATATCAAAGAAGTGAATAAAAATAATCAGTACGAATACGTGCTGGGATACACCCGCGGCGGAGGCATCCTGTTTGCTGATCCGAAACTGGACCAGACCAGCCAGCTGGTAGCCGGTCTGAATAAAGCCTACCAGGAAAAGCAGGCCGCGCCCAAGAAATAAGCAAGTTGCGCCGCTTTCCAACCCCGGAGGTCGCTTCGGGGTTTTTTATTTATTTAGTCGTCAGTCTTCAGTCATCAGTCTGCTTCGCCGGTGTTATTTCTGGTTGGCGAAGCAGACTGATGACTGAAGACTGACGACTGACGACTGACGACTGACGACAATTATGTCCAAAGATAAATTTGCCAAAAACGTCGATATCCGCAACCGGCGGGCGTCGTTCGAGTATTTCTTCCTGGAAACGTACACGGCCGGCGTGATGCTGACCGGAACCGAGATCAAATCCATTCGCCAGGGCAAGGTGAATCTGGGGGACGCCTACTGTCTGTTCCTGAACGACGGGCTGTACATCCGCCAGATGCACATTTCTCCGTATACCGAAGGGACGCATTACAACCATGAACCCCTGCGGGACCGGAAACTGCTGCTGCAGAAACGCGAGTTAAAGAAACTGACCAATAAACTCACGGATCAGGGCCTGACCATCGTGCCGGTGCGGCTGTTTACCAACGACCGGGGCTTTGCCAAAATCGACATCGCCCTGGCCAAAGGGAAGAAACTGTACGATAAGCGGGAAACCGTCAAGGAGCGGGACGTAGCCCGGGAAATAAGCCGGGAGCGATACTGATGCTATCCTGAAGAACGTGCTTTGGGGTTAACCCGCTTTCTGCCCCTTACCAGCCTAATTCGTCCCCATCTACCGGTGCGTGGCCGGCTTCCGTGCTCACTGTCAGCACGGTAAAAAAATCGCAAACAATCGTCGGTCCAATCGCTTTTGTAGTAATTAATGGTTAAATTGCTGTAAAAAGAAAGGAGCCAGACGATTATATGGGCAGGAAAGTACTGGTGCTAAATCAAGACTACAGCGCATTGAGCATTTGCTCCGTACCCAAAGCGTTTCTGCTGGTTTATCTCAACAAGGCAGAGCTCGTCGCTGAATCAGAAATGTTCCCATTGCGGACGGTGAGCCAATCCTATGCTTCACCGACCGTCATCCGCCTCCATCGCTACGTCCACTTGCCGTACAAGGGCGTGATGCTGAACCGCCAGAATATCTTCAAGCGGGATGGCAACCGGTGTCAGTACTGCGGTACCCACGAAGAACTGACGCTCGACCACGTGCTACCCAAATCGCGGGGCGGGAAAACCAACTGGGACAACCTGGTGACTGCCTGCAAGCGGTGCAACTCGCGCAAGGGTGATCTGACGCCGGAGGAGGCCAACATGAAAATGCATCACAAGCCCTTTAAACCATCGTTCCTGGTCTTCCTGCGGGACTTCTCGGGTTCGGTTGAAGACAGCTGGATGCCGTTCCTGAGCAAGCGCGAGAAGGGAGTAGTGAGTTGAAGGAGGAGAAGGCTCAGTAATAACGTTAGACAGTGACGGATAAATAATTCCAAATAGTGAAAAAGCGCCTTTGTAGGGCGCTTTTTTCGTTGCTATCGTTCGTAAACGCTGCTTCTCAACCGGGCGACTTTGTCCCTTTGCTACTCTCCCTCGCACTTTTACTGCTTCTCCGTAAATTTCTTTGACAATCAGTGGACTAAAATCCGCTAACTCTTCTTAATTTTGCCACTCTTTTCGCCAACCAATCACAAATTTCAGCCAGGAAGACCCGGGGGCTGATGTATAAATGGGTCACAACTAAACATTTATGGCTAGAACACAAGAACTGCCTGCATTTGACTGGGATCGTGCAGACAACAAAGGCTTCGGCAGCGGCTATTCCGTTGAGGAACGCAGCCGTCTGGAGTCGCTCTACGACAACACCCTGGCGCAGGTAAACGAAAAAGAAGTCGTGAAGGGTGCCGTGGTCGGTATCACCGACCGGGAAGTAATTCTGAACATCGGATTTAAATCGGATGGCCTGGTGCCGGCTTCGGAATTCCGCGATATGCCGGATCTGAAAATCGGTGATGAAGTAGAAGTATACGTAGAGAACCAGGAAGACCCCAACGGGCAGCTGGTCCTGTCACGCAAGAAAGCGAAAGTGATTACGGCATGGCAGAAAATCCAGCAGGCGCTGGACGAAGACCTCGTTATCGAAGGCTTCGTGAAGCGTCGGACGAAGGGTGGTCTGATTGTCGATATTTACAGCATTGAAGCCTTCTTGCCGGGCTCGCAGATCGACGTGAAGCCGATCCGCGATTTCGACGTTTTCGTCGGCAAGAAGATGGAAGTGAAAGTGGTGAAGATCAACTACGCCAACGACAACGTGGTTGTATCGCACAAAGTCCTGATCGAGAAAGACCTCGAAGCCCAGCGTCAGCAGATCCTGAACAACCTCGAGAAGGGTCAGGTCCTGGAAGGCGTGATCAAGAACATGACCAACTTCGGTGTGTTCATCGATCTGGGTGGCGTCGACGGCCTGCTGCACATCACGGATATCTCGTGGGGCCGCATCAGCCATCCGTCCGAGCTGCTGCACCTCGACCAGAAAGTCAACGTGGTGGTGCTCGACTTCGACGAAGACAAGAAGCGGATTTCACTGGGCATGAAGCAGCTGCAGGCGCATCCTTGGGATAACCTGGCCGCCGAAATCCAGGTTGGTTCGCACGTGAAAGGCCGCATCGTGAATGTTGCCGACTACGGCGCGTTCCTGGAAATCATGCCGGGCGTTGAAGGACTGATCCACGTTTCAGAAATGTCGTGGTCCCAGCACCTCCGCAACCCGCAGGACTTCCTGAAGGTGGGCGACGAGGTAGAAGCCGTCGTACTGACGCTGGACCGCAACGATCGCAAAATGTCCCTCGGCATCAAGCAGCTGTCGGTTGACCCCTGGTCACGTCCAGAGCTGTCGACGAAGTACGCCGTTGGCACGCGTCACAAAGGCCTGGGGCGTAACCTGACTAACTTCGGTCTCTTCCTCGAACTGGAAGAAGGTATCGACGGTCTGGTACACGTTTCCGACCTGTCGTGGACCAAGAAAGTGAAGCACCCGTCGGACTTCATCAAGGTAGGTGAAGAGCTGGAAGTTGTGGTACTGGAACTGGACGTGGAGAACCACCGCCTGGCCCTGGGTCACAAGCAGCTCGAGGAAAACCCCTGGGATACGTTCGAGAGCGTCTTCACGCCGGGCTCTGTACACCGCAGCACGGTGCTGTCGAAGAACGACAAAGTCGCTACGCTGGAGCTGCCCTACGGTATCGAAGGTTTTGCTTCCCTGAAAAACCTGGCCAAAGAAGACGGTTCAATCGCCGAAATCGGCGAGTCGCTGGACTTCCGTGTGCTGGAGTTCTCCAAGGACGAGAAGCGCATCATGCTCTCGCACACCAAGACGTGGCAGGAGAAGAGCGAAGATCGCAAGCCCGAGAAGAAGGCCGCTGCGCCGAAGCCCCAGCCGGTCGCTGCCCAGCAGCCCGAGCGCGGTGCTACCCTGGGTGACCTCGACGCCCTGGCTGCCCTGAAAGAGCAGATGGAAGGCCGCGCCCGGAAAGGCGAATAAGCCAAAAAAATAGGCGCTGGTACAAACGAAACCGTTTTTTGTGTTAAGTTTGCGCCACGTTTCGGCAGGATAAACGATTACGTATTGGGCGTATGCCTATAGGTTCAATACGTAATCGCCTGACTGATAAATGGTCCTGTGGCCGAGTGGCTAGGCAGAGCTCTGCAAAAGCTCGTACAGCGGTTCGAATCCGCTCGGGACCTCTGATTTCACGACAAGAAGTGCCAGAACAAGGGACGAAAGAGACAGGCTGGAAGAAACCGGCCGCCTCTTTTGTCCCTTGTTTTTTGTGGCTTGTCCGGCCTTCGGACCCAGCGCTTCTTCCCCTCCCCGGGTACCTCCCAGCCGGGGCCATCCGATCATTTTCGGACCGAAATTTTTAGGCGGCTTTTTTGCTAGAACAACTGCTTAGACAACCCGTTACAGCCATGTCGAAAGGGGCCGAAAACGGCCTCTGATTAGACAAAATATAAATAAACCACCGCTTTAAAATATCAAACCCAATCGTTTGATAAGAAGCGTTCCTGAATTACTTTTGTGTGTTAATGGAAAATAAATAGTACGTATGCATACTGATTCTCTTGGTTTCTCATTGAGTTACAAGAACTTCCGTAAGCTTGGCAGTGTGATGGTAATTGCACTGTCCGTGTTATTCGGAAGTGCCCAGGTTGTAGCTCAGGATAACGGTACGGCACAGGCTGGTGGTGCACCAGCTGCCACGGGAGCACCTTCTGATAATGCAACGGCTTCAGCTGGCGGCAGCGGTGACGTAGCCAAAGGGCAGGAACTGTTCACCAACCAGTGTCAACAGTGTCACGCAGTTACGGATGAAGTACTCGTTGGCCCGGGCCTTAAAGGTATTCTGCAGCGCCGCGACGAAGCATGGCTGATTAAGTGGATCAAGAATCCGCAGGCCGTAATCTCCAGCGGTGACGCTTATGCCGTCGCTCTGTACAATAAGTTTGCTCCGACGGTCATGCAAAGCTTCCCGAATCTGTCAGATGATGACATTCGGGGTATTCTGGCTTATGTTGACCAGGCCGGTGCACCGTCTACGGCCGGTACCACGGCTGATCGCCCGAACGAAGGCATCGCTTCTTCGACGGATCAAAGCAATGCCGCTGCCGGCAGCCCCTCAGGCCTCTTCACGTTTGTGCTGATTGCCCTGATGGTCGTTATGCTCCTCGTCCTGGCAGTGCTGCTGGTGATTGTAACGATTCTGTCCAAGGCCGTCGGTGCTACCCAGCAGACGACCACGGAAGGAGCCGGTGCTTCGCCTTTCCTGCAACGTCTGAAGACGAACCTGGCCGCCGCGGCCGGAAACAGCACCCTCCGCTCGATCGTGATCTGGCTCTTTGCCTTTATCGTCCTGAAGCAGACCGTCGACGGTCTCTACAGCGTAGGCATCCAGCAGGGTTACGCGCCGAAGCAGCCGATCGCTTTCTCGCACAAACTGCACGCTGGCCAGTATCAGATCAACTGTAACTACTGCCATACGGGCGTGAACAAAGGCAAGTCAGCCCACATTCCGTCGGCCAACATCTGTATGAACTGTCACGGCGTCATCAAGAAAGAGTCGCCGGAAATTCAGAAGATCTACGCTGCCATCGAGCAGGATCGTCCTATTGAATGGGTTCGTGTCCACAACCTGCCGGACTTTGCTTATTTCAACCACGCTCAGCACGTGAACGTCGGAAACGTTCAGTGCCAGCAGTGCCACGGTGACGTTGAGAAGATGGAAGTGATGCAGCACCGGTCGTCGCTGACGATGGGCTGGTGTATCGACTGCCACCGGAAGACGGAAGTGAGCACGAAGGATAATGCCTACTACGACAAGCTGGTCGCTCTCCACCGTAAGGAAACGAAAGACCCGCTGCGCGTAGCCAATATCGGTGGCCTGGAGTGTTCAAAGTGCCACTATTAAGCAATCAATTGATTCAAAACTGGTTATACGAACCATCAGGACTGTATGGAAAGTACGAATAAACGGTATTGGAGAGGACTTGAGGAACTGCGGAACGACGAATCATTTGTAAAAAACGCCTACAAAGAGTTCGCCAACGCTGATCAGGCTCCCCAGACCGAAACAGGAAACCTCACTGACGGTATTGGAACTGACCGCCGGGATTTCCTGAAAGTATTGGGTTTTGGAATGGCAGCTGTATCGCTGGCTGCCTGTGATGCACCGGTTAAACGGGCAATTCCGTACCTGAACAAGCCGGAAGGTATCTTCCCCTCCATCTCTGATTACTACGCTTCTACCTTCTACGAAAATGGTGACTATGCACCGGTGCTGGTTGAAACCCGCGACGGTCGTCCCATCAAGATTGAAGGGAATACCACATCCAGCCTGACGCTGGGCGGTACGACTGCCCGGGTTCAGGCTTCTATATTGTCGCTTTATGATATCGATAAGCTGAAAGGTCCCCGTAAGGGTGAAGCTGATACCGATTGGGCGACGATCGATCGGGAAGTTGGTGCTCAGCTGGCGCAGATTGCTGGCCGGGGCGGTGCAATTCGGATTATTTCCAACACGATCATCAGCCCCTCTACCCGGGCCGTTATCGCTGACTTTATCGCTAAGTACCCGACGGCGCGCCATATCCAGTACGATGCCAATTCAGTTGCTGGTCTGATTCAGGCCAACACGGCTTCGTTTGGTAAAGCCCATGTGCCGACCTACGACTTTAGCCGTGCCAGAACGATTGTCAGCATCGATGCTGACTTCCTCGGTACCTGGGTTAACCCGCTGGAGTTTTCGGTACAATACGGCCGGACGCGGAAAGTAGGTGCCAACAGCACGCCGGGTGATAAGAAGCAGATGTCCCGTCACTACCAATTCGAGTCGTACTTCTCGATGACGGGCGCGAATGCCGATTACCGGACGCCGATCAAGCCCTCGCAGGAAGGCCTGGTGGTAGCTGCGCTTTACAACCGGGTAGCCGCTCAGCTGGGTGGTACTGCGTTAAGCACGCCGGCTGTGAACGTGGCAAACCTGGACAAGGCTGCCAAAGATCTGGTGGCTGCCCGTGGTGCTGCCCTGGTGGTATCCGGTTCAAACGATCCGAACGTTCAGATCGTCGTTAACGCGCTTAACAGCCTGCTGGGCAGCTACGGCGCAACGATCGATATCAACCGTCCGCTGCTGACCCGTCAGGGGAACGACCAGTTGATGAACGCATTCATCAACGAAGCTAAGGCCGGACAGGTACAGGGTGTAATCTTCTACGGTGCAAACCCGGTTTACGATCACCCCCGTGGTCAGGAACTGGCCGAAGCCCTGCCGAAGATCGCGCTTTCTGTTTCCTTCGGCGATCGCGCGGACGAGACGACCTCACTGGTTAAATACACGGCTCCGGCTCCCCATTATCTGGAATCCTGGAACGATGCGGAAGTGAAAACCGGCTTCTTTAGCCTGGTACAGCCGACCATCGGTCTGATTTATAAGACGCGTCAGGCCCAGACGTCGCTGCTGACCTGGGCTGGTCTGAGCGGCGACTACGAAGCGTACATCAAGCGCTTCTGGCGGACGAACATCTTCCCCCAGGCTTCCGGCGCGACGAATTTCGAAGACTTCTGGATCCGCTCCCTGCACGACGGCGTATTTGAGCCGGCAAAAGGTGCAGCGGCAGCGGGCGGCGCAGCTTTCAACGCAGCCAGTCTGGCTACGGCCGGTCCGGCAATCGCCCAGCGCTACAAGGCAAATGTCGAAGGCCTGGAGCTGAGACTGTACGAAAAAGTATCGGTAGGTACGGGCGCACTGGCCAACAACCACTGGTTGCAGGAGTTGCCGGATCCGGTGACGAAAGCCTGCTGGGATAACTACGCTTGCCTGTCGCAGAAAACGGCCGTTGATCTGGGCGTTCATCAGAACGATCTGGTAACGGTGGAAGCTGCTGGCAAATCCGTTGAACTGCCCGTGCTGGTCCAGCCGGGCCAAGCTGACGGGACAGTTGCGATCGCGATCGGTTACGGCCGGGAGAAAGCGGGTAAGGCTGCCAACAAAGTAGGCGTCAACGTCTACCCGATGGTATCAGTCGTTAACGGTTTCATCAACATGGCGGCTGCCGGCGAGGTGAAGCTGACCAAAGCCGGTGGTACCCGCGAAATCGCCCAGACCCAGACCCACGATACGGTGATGGGCCGGAGAGCGGTCGTGCAGGAAGCTACGCTGGCCGCTTACCAGAAGGATGTGAAAGCCGGTCGGTTCTTCCCGAAGGTTGAAACGTCGGAAGGTCCGGTTCATCCGCATGACATTACGCTCTGGAACGGTTACGGTAAGCCGAACCACTCCTGGGGTATGGTCATTGACCTGAACTCCTGCATTGGTTGCGGTGCCTGCGTGGTGGGTTGTATTTCGGAGAACAACATTCCGACTGTTGGCCGCCAGGAAGTCATCAACCGCCGCGAAATGCACTGGCTGCGGATCGCCCGCTACTACAGCAGCGACGCGGATGCGGAAGATCTGAAAGGCCTGGAAGTGGCTTCGTCCAACCCGGAAGTGGTCTTCCAGCCGATGCTCTGCCAGCACTGCTCGAATGCACCCTGCGAAACGGTTTGCCCGGTTATCGCGACTTCGCATAGCACGGAAGGTCTGAACCAGATGACCTACAACCGTTGTATCGGCACGCGTTACTGCGCCAACAACTGTCCGTACAAAGTGCGCCGGTTCAACTGGTTCAAGTACTTCGACAACGACAATTTCGATTACCATTTCAATAACGACCTCGGTAAGATGGTCATCAACCCCGACGTGACGGTTCGTTCACGGGGGGTTATCGAGAAATGCTCATTCTGCGTACAGCGCATCCAGGAAGGCAAACTGGTAGCGAAAAAAGAACGCAGAAGACCGTACCCGGATGAGATTCAGACGGCCTGTGCGCAAGCCTGCCCGACGGATGCTATCGTCTTCGGTGATATGAACGAACAGGACAGCATGATTTCGAAAATCCTGCGCGAAGAGAACGAAGGCCGTGCCTTCCAGGTGCTGGAAGAAATCAACGTTCGTCCGCAGATTTCGTACCTGACCAAGATTCGCAACAAGGACGAAGCACCGCAGCAGGAATCCCGTCAGGCCGCGAGACCGGAAGAAGCGTAAGGCTCTTCTACGAGCGTATCAGGAAGTTTGACTTAACCCGATTTAACAACTACTCACAATGCACGTTACATCACCCGTCAGAACCCCTCTGGTGACCGGGGGCAAAACGTACGCCGACGTAACGGAGGATATTTGCCGCCAGGTTGAAGGAAAGCCGACCCGGGCGTGGACGATTGCCTTCGCTATTTCCTTCGTCGTGTTAATTTACGGTACCGCCTGCGTCTTCTGGACCTGGTGGGAAGGCCTGGGGGTTTGGGGTTTGAATAAAACCGTCGGCTGGGCCTGGGACATCACCAACTTCGTATGGTGGGTCGGTATCGGTCACGCCGGTACGCTGATCTCGGCCATTCTGCTCCTGTTCCGGATGAAATACCGGACCTCGATCAACCGGGCCGCGGAAGCCATGACGATCTTCGCCGTTATTTGCGCAGCTTCGTTCATCCTGATGCACATGGGCCGTCCTTGGCTGGCTTACTGGGCGCTGCCGCTGCCCAACACCTGGGG
>Ga0164290_1000653_pt1 | contig 96631 bp, 79 predicted proteins | sample Micstemetagenome_FD_108782 | JGI IMG/M metagenome (GOLD analysis project Ga0164290, IMG submission 108782) | Contaminated culture microbial community from soil near Moab, Utah, USA - Microcoleus steenstrupii SON62 (Illumina Assembly) | ecosystem: Environmental > Terrestrial > Soil > Soil crust...
ACCGGTTCCTGAATTTCCACAAAGCCACTAACGGCAAACCGGCCGATATTGCGAAGGAGCTGACACGCATGATCAATACCCTCTTTCCAACGGTTCCCGAAAACGAGGTGGAGCTGGCTTTGTACCCGCTGGAAGGCAAGGAGGGGTAGATTCGCCTGCCACAGCATTAAGGCCGAAAGGTCTGATGAGGGCGGGCCCTCGTGTTCGTTTTCGGTGTGCTATTCAGCCCTCGAAATAGAACAAACGATTTCGAAGAAGCAAATCCCTTCCGTGCGGCCGTTTGCTTTGTGCTGCTTACCGAAATACACACATGCTCGAAACCCTTGCCCCACTCTCATGGAGGTCCTGCGCTCCCCGGACGCCGTGGTCGCGCCCCTACGGGGCGCCGTTCGTTACCGCGCATTCATCGGGCCTAAAGAGCTTGCGCTCCTGACGGAGCGCTATTCAGCGCCATCGTCGCCTGTTCGTTGAGGCGGAGCGCAAGCTCCCGAAGGTTGGCACCAAAACAACCAGGCTACCCTAACAGCGCTCCGCTAGGAGCGCAAGCTCCCGAAGGTTGGCACCAAAACAATCAGGCTACCCTAACAGCGCTCCGTCAGGAGCGCAAGCTCTTTGACCACCAAACAGAATTCGGCCACCAGCGCTCCGCTAGGAGCGCAAGCTCCCGAAGGTTGGCACCAAAACAATCAGGCTAACCTAACAGCGCTCCGTCAGGAGCGCAAGCTCTTTGACCACCAAACAGAATTCGGCCACCAGCGCTCCGCTAGGAGCGCAAGCTCCCGAAGGTTGGCATCAAAACAACCAGCCTACCCTAACAGCGCTCCGTCAGGAGCGCAAGCTCTTTGACCACCAAACAGAATTCGGCCACCAGCGCTCCGCTAGGAGCGCAAGCTCTCTAGCCCCCGGAACGGTTGGTTAGATGGATTTGTGCCCCGCAGGGGCGCGACCACGGCGAAGGTGTGGCAACGCGGACGCATGTCCTCATTCCGGGTCGCGGAAAAGATAGGCGGGATTGTATTCCATCTCCACCTCCCCGTAGAGTGTCTTAACCTCCTCCGCAAATCGTTTACGTCGATGATGTTGCTGTTGATTGGCGATGTACCCACAAACGGTCGACACGGCCCGATGACTCACCGAGAAAGCACCATAGCCCTCCTGCCATCTGAAGGTATCATGGGTTTTGCGCTGCGCGTTGATCCAGCGCGATGACTCGCTCTTTAACTCGCGCAGCACCTCGGAGCAGCTTTTGTTGGGGTTGAGCTCAAAGAGCACATGAACATGGTCTTCCACGCTGTTGATTTGGAGCACCGGGCAACCTTGTCCGCGCAGGATACCAATCATATACTGGTGCAGGTCAGCGCGCCATTCGTCAGACAAGAGCGCTTTCCGGAACTTCACCGCAAAGACGGCATGTATTTCAATTCGGGTGTAGGTGTTGGCCATAGATTTTTCGGTCGAAACTACATCGGCGCCGGAGCCCGACCCGGTGAAAAACCACGTAAATGGATGGGATTTTTCCCGCGATGATTCGATGTTATCTACACCGTCGGAGAATGGTCGCGCCCCTACGGGGCGCCGTTCATCTCCGGACATTCGTGGGGCTAGAGAGCTCGCGCTCCTGACGGAGCGCTGTCCGCCGTGATCATCGCGTATTCGTTGGAAAAGAGAGCTCGCGCTCCTGACGGAGCGCTGTCCGCCGTGATCATCGTGTATTCATTGGAAAAGAGAGCTCGCGCTCCTGACGGAGCGCTGTCCGCCGTGATCATCGCGTATTCGTTGGAGAAGAGAGCTCGCGCTCCTGACGGAGCGCTGTCCGCCGTGATCATCGCGTATTCGTTGGAAAAGAGAGCTCGCGCTCCTGACGGAGCGCTGTGCGCCGTGATCATCGCATATTCGTTGGAGAAGAAAGCTCGCGCTCCTGACGGAGCGCTGTGCGCCGCATATTTGTTGTGGTGGAGAGCTACGCTCCGGGCGGAGGCCCATCCGTCATCCCATTTTCATTGGGCTAAAGGAATCACGATCCTGCAGAGCACTTTGTGCGGGCCGCCGCGATAACGTATCTTGTTCGAACCCTTCGTCCCATGTCAACATTCGCAAACGATCCCGATCAGGCCTTCGAAGTCCGGCAAACACGCGCTGTACTCTACCGGATAGCAGCGGTATTTCTCCTCTTGTTCGTGGCTATCGCAGCCGATATACCCAGCGGGAGATTCACGTGGTCAGTGAATATAGCCCTGCTGGCAGGCACGCTGCTGCCGGGAATCGGCTTCCTGCTGAAGGCCCGTCTGAACGTTTGCGCCGTCCGCATCGACAAAAATGGTATACAACACAATGGTCGGCACATCACCAACTGGGACCAATTCCATGAAGCGCGCATCGTTGGACGGCAACAAGTCAACCAGGTGCTGCCCCAGACCGTACTGCAAATCGAGTATAACCGCCCGGGAACAACGGAACCGTCTCGCTACGAGGCCCTGCTGGAGACCAGCCAGGACCATCCGGCTGAAGCCATCCTGGAGGCAATCGCACATTTCAGCGGACGGCGCATCCACAATCCCTGATGGGAAGCGGACACTTACCTCACCTTCATTCCTTCCAGCTTCTTCTGCAGGGCAAACATCTCATCCCTTAATCGCGCTGCTTCCATGAAGTCCATATCCCTGGCCGCCTTTTCCATTTCCTTTTTCGTTTTGCTAATGGCCTTTTCGATCATCGGAATGGTAGCATAATCTTCAGCATCTTCCGCGGCCGTAGAAGTACGGGTAGCTATTTCAGGCATCGCCAAAGGAGAATTTTCATCATAGCCCTTGATGTCGAGCACCGAGGTCTGCGCCATCACCTGCTCGATGGATTTCTTCACCGTGCGTGGCGTGATGCCGTGTGCCGTGTTGTAAGCGACCTGCTTCTCGCGGCGACGGTTCGTCTCGTCGATGGTACGCTGCATCGACTCGGTAATCGAATCGGCATAAAAAATCACCAGCCCCTCGGCATTACGCGCCGCGCGGCCGGCGGTCTGCGTGAGCGAGCGCTCGTTGCGGAGGAAGCCTTCCTTGTCGGCATCCAGGATCGCTACCAGCGTCACCTCCGGAAGATCGAGACCTTCCCGGAGCAGGTTCACGCCCACCAGCACGTCGATCTTGCCGAGGCGCAGGTCACGTAAGATTTCAATGCGCTCCAGCGTGTCTACATCGCTGTGAATATAGCGGCTCTTGATGTCGATCTTGTGCAGGTATTTATCCATCTCCTCGGCCATACGCTTGGTGAGGGTCGTCACCAGTACACGGTCGCCCTTCTTCACGCGCTTGTCGATCTCTTCCAAAAGATCGTCGATCTGGTTCACACTCGGACGCACTTCGATCGGCGGCTCCAGCAGCCCGGTCGGACGCACCACCTGTTCCACCACCACACCACCCGTCTGCTCAAGCTCGTAGTCGCCGGGGGTAGCGCTGACATACACAGTCTGGTTAAGCAGGTGTTCGAACTCATGAAAGTTGAGCGGACGGTTATCCAGCGCCGATGGCAGGCGGAATCCGAAATCTACCAGCGTCAGTTTGCGGCTGCGGTCGCCACCATACATGCCCGACACCTGCGGGATGGTCTGGTGGCTTTCGTCGATCATACACACAAAGTCTTTGGGGAAGTAGTCGAGCAGACAAAAGGGACGTGTTCCGGGCCTGCGGCGGTCGAAGAAGCGCGAGTAGTTCTCAATGCCATTGCAGAAACCCAGCTCACGGATCATTTCGAGGTCATACTCCACGCGCTCCTTGATACGTTGCGCCTCAATGAATTTACCGACGCTTTTGAAGTACTCTACCTGCGCGGCCAGCTCGTCCTGTATTTCGGTGATGACGTCGTGCATGATGTCTTTGGGCGCCACGTAAAGGTTGGCAGGGAAGATGGCGCAGTTGTCGAAGCGGCCGATACGCTTGCCCGTCTGCACATCGATGCTCTCGATCGACTCGATCTCGTCGCCAAAGAAGGTAATGCGGTAACCCACATCGAGATAGGGCAGGTTGATGTCGACTGTATCGCCCTTCACCCGAAAGGTGCCCCGGTTGAACTCCACGGTGGTGCGGGTGTAGAGCGAATTGACAAGGTCATGTAAAAAGCCCTGGCGCGACTTCTTCTCACCCTGTGCGATGCGGATGATGCCGCTTTCGTAATCGGTAGGGTTGCCCATACCGTAGATACACGATACGGAAGCCACCACGATGATATCGCGGCGCCCCGACAGCAGCGAGGTGGTGGCTCGCAGACGCAGCTTGTCGAGCTCCTCGTTGATGTTGAGGTCTTTCTCGATATAGGTATCGGTAGTGGGGAGGTAGGCTTCGGGCTGGTAATAGTCGTAGTAACTCACGAAGTACTCCACCGCATTGTCAGGAAAGAACTGTTTGAACTCGCCGTAGAGCTGCGCTACTAGGGTTTTGTTATGGGTAAGCACCAGGGTCGGCCGCTGCACCCGCTGGATCACATTGGCCATGGTAAAAGTCTTGCCCGAACCGGTAACGCCGAGCAGCACCTGGTGTTTTTCGCCGTTTTGAATGGCATCGGTGAGTTGCTCGATGGCCGAGGGCTGATCGCCCGCCGGCTGGTAGGGTGCATGTAGTTGAAAGGGCATGCGTAAAGTTATGAAAGGGGGGAGGACCCGGGGGTAGTTTAACAGTGCCGGCCGGGTGCAAAAAAAGCCCCTCGCCTGGGGCGAAGGGCTTTGTTATAGATGGTTTGGTTGCTTACTGCTTCAGGATCATCCGCTGGAGACGGTTGCCGTTGCGCTCGTCGCGGATCTCGATGAAGTAGGTGCCTGCAGGCAGCCCGCCCAGGTTAACCGTGGCATTGCTGCTGAAGCGGTTGTAGGGAAGCACTTCCATACCGCGGGTGTCGAGCACACGCACCTGGTAGCGGCCTCCGTTGGCGAGGTGCCGGATGCGCAGTTCGCTGCGTACGGGGTTAGGCCCTACCTGTAAGCCGTTTTCAATGCTCAGACTGCGCACCGAGGTCAGCACGAAGTTCGTGGCAGCCGACATGGCGCTCTGGCAACTGTTGGCGGTTACCTGCACGGTGTAGTTGCCGCTCTGGGTAGGCGTGAAGGTCTGTCCGGTAGCGCCATTGATGATGTTACCATCCAAAAACCACTGGTTGCCGGTGGCAGACGAAGACTGAAGGCTGCTGCCCTGAATGGTTATGGTGGGGGTAGCCGGACGCGGCAATACGCCGATGTCGAAGCTTGTCGGGGTGCCGGGGCAGCCGTTGGCGCCCGGCGTTACCAGTAGGTTGCCGCCAAGGGTATTGGCCGTGTTGTTGGTGGCCGTGAAGGAGATATTCCCTGAACCCTGTCCGGCAAGACCGATAGCCGGTTCGCTGTTCGTCCATGAGAAGGTGACACCAGCGGGCGTACCGGTGAAATTGTAGTTAACGGCGGTGCCGGGGCAAACCTGACCACCCTGGACCTGGTTGACCGTCGGTGTCGGATGGATGACAATGTTAGCGGAGGTCTGCGCCTGTGTGCAGCTGCCGGCGGCGGCGATGGTGTAGGTGACCGTATAGTTGCCCGCAGTGGAATTGGCAAGGTCGATGACACCGGTGGTGGCATTGATGGCCAGGCCGGCGGTGGAAGCATAAGTGCCGCCCGTACCCGCGTTCAGCGTCGGGTTAGCCGTGCCGCTGCGGCAGAAGGGCGTGCCGGTATACGACAGCGAGGTAGCCGAGGGGCAGGTAGCCGTCGCCAGCGGACGATACCGGAAATTGTCGATGCCGATATAGAGTGAGTTGGCACCGGTAGGACCTGCATTGGTAACGAAATAACGGAAGGCTGCGCGTCCGAGGGTCGGGCCGGGCAAACCGCTGATCACAGCGGAATACTCCGTCCAGGTTAGGGGATAACCGGTTGATGTCAATGTGGGGTTAACCGTCACCAGCACCGTTGTAAAGTCGCCCACGGTAGTGGCGCTATTGCCTACGTTGCTGCCGTTGCCGGTTGTGCTCAGGCGGAGTTCCAGGCGGTCGGCATAGCGGGTGCCGTTATCTGTTGTAGAACGGGTGTGAAAGTAAATCGTGTCACCGTTGCGGTAGGTACGGGCAGGAGTGAACAGCCAGTTGCTGATCGTGCCGGTGCCGGCCGCATTGTTGAAGTTGGCCGCGATATAGGAACTGTCGTGACCGTTGAAGGCCTGGAAGATACTGGCGGGGGGCTGGAACCAACCGGTAGTGCCGATCGGGGAGCTCAGATTTTGAGCGGCCCATCCGGCAGGAGTAAGGTTATTAAGGTTGTCGAATCCTTCGGTGATGGCCTGCGCCTGAACGGCGGAAGCGCTTCCGGCCAACAGTCCGAGGGCAAGCATGACCTTCCGGAAACCGGAACGGATTCCATGCCGGGCCGGTGTGCAGGACGCATGTTGGTTGGGTTGAAGATAGTGTTGAGCGTAGAGAGTACTCATAAGCTGGGGTTTGGGTGTAAAGAAATGGTCAGACCCACGGGCGTTACTGCCGGCTTTCAGCCGGCACCTGCCTGTGCACCAGACATGAGCCGACAAGGTAAATATTTATTTCGAAGGCGCCTTACCGTTCGTGTACCCGGTACAACAGGATTGCCTATCCGGGCAGGAACGGCTGTGCTTTAAAAAAACAACCCGTACCTTTTGGGGTACGGGCTGCGTCGTCGCAATGACGTTCTTATGCGTTGGTACAGCGCTGCTTAGGCGTTCTGCAGTTCCTTGATACGCTCGCGGATTTTGTTCTCGATCTCTTCTGCCAGCGCGGGATTGTCTTTCAGGAGTGACTTGACACCTTCGCGTCCCTGTCCCAGCTTGTCGCCGTTATAGCTGAACCAGCTGCCGCTCTTCTGTACAATGCCCATTTCCACGCCCATGTCGAGGATCTCACCGATTTTGGAGATACCCTCACCAAACACGAGGTCGAATTCGGCGGTGCGGAACGGGGGAGCAACCTTGTTCTTCACCACTTTCACCTTTACCCGGTTACCGATGGCTTCTTCGCCGTCTTTGATCTGGGTCATCCGGCGGATATCCAGACGTACCGAAGCATAGAACTTCAGGGCGTTACCACCCGTGGTGGTTTCGGGATTGCCGAACATGACACCGATCTTTTCACGGAGCTGGTTGATGAAGATGCAGATGGTGTTCGTCTTGGAGATCGTCGCAGTGAGCTTCCGCAGGGCCTGCGACATGAGCCGGGCCTGCAGACCCATCTTGGAGTCACCCATTTCACCTTCCAGTTCTCCCTTCGGAACGAGGGCCGCTACGGAGTCGATGACCACGACGTCGAGGGCGCCGGAGAGGATGAGGCGGTCGGCAATTTCGAGGGCCTGTTCGCCATAGTCGGGCTGCGAAATCAGCAGGTTGTCGATGTCGACACCCAGCTTCTGCGCATAAGCCGAGTCGAAAGCATGTTCGGCATCGATGATGGCGCACATGCCGCCTTTCTTCTGCGCTTCGGCAATGACGTGTGTGGCAACAGTTGTTTTACCCGAAGATTCCGGTCCGTAGATTTCGATCACCCGGCCACGCGGAAGGCCTCCGATTCCAAGGGCGGCATCGAGGCCGATCGAGCCCGTAGAAACGACCTCCTGGGTCTGCTCACCACGTTCGTTCATCATCATTACGCTGCCCTTTCCAAAATCCTTGTCGATTTTGTCCATGGTCAGTTTCAGCGCCTAGAGTTTTTCAGCATTTGACATTTTCGTACTTGTTTGTAGTGTTTCGAATCTTAATGTTGATGAAAGCAATTCACAAGGGAAACAGGCCATCGAACGTGCACTTTCGCCGCCGGCTCCGGGGATTGTTTACTGGTGTAAAGCTAATGATTTTAGCAAAGAAAACGATGGTTTTTTCCCCTTTTTTCCTGCAAAAATTCCCTAATAAAAAGGGGGAGAAAAACAGCGGGGGATGAGGGGAAAAACAACGGGAAGGTTCAGGAGGGTTTGAGTGAGTTGGAAGGTGCTTCGTTGTAGCGCCGCCCCAATAACCTTAGGGAATTCTCCTGAACCTTCAACAACCCGCAGAACCTGACAACCCCTGGACCGCCGGAACCGTCTAAACCACCTGAACCCCATTTTCCTTATCTTTACATAGTAATAACTGCAATATGAAAAAGATCCTCTTCTCTGCTTTTTTGCTGGTGAGCCTCGGTGCCGCCGCCCAGGATGACGACATCAAGCCTGCCGCAAAGGGCGTCGTATATGGTACTCCGGCCAGCGGCGATGTGTCGCCGGTTTGGGTCGACAAGCTCGAACACAAACTGAACAACGGCAGTTTCTCCGGAACGGTTGAAGGCAAAGTGAAAGAAGTTTGCCAGACCATGGGCTGCTGGATGAAAATCGAGAAGGCCGACGGCACGACCCTGATGGTCAAAATGAAGGATCATGCCTTCTTCCTGCCGAAGAATATCGCCGGCCGTACCGTTCAGATCCATGGCACCGCCGAATTCAAAGAAGAATCCGAAGCCCGCCGCAAGCACTACGCCGAAGATGCCGGCAAGAGCAAAGCCGAAATCGCCAAGATCAAAGGCAGCGCAAAAGAACTGCAGTTCACCGCTACCGGTGTGCAGGTGATGGACTAAGCACTGCCGCACAAAAAATAAGCAAAGGAGGGACGCAGGGATGCGGGCCCTCTTTTTCGTTTGGAGGGCGGGGGCGGGTTGTGGAAGGCTCCGGTGGCTTTTGAGTGGCTTTCAGGGGTTGAAAGGAACGTCGCTTAACGATAAACTAACCCGACATCCTTTCTTTTTCCTGATCCTTTTTGTACATTGGTTGCATGGCGCCCTCCACCCAAACCAATACCCGGCCCCAGATCGACTTCGACGTGGCCCTGGAATCCCTCGAAGAAAGGACCACGATCGTGCATTGTACGCTCACGATCGCCTGCCTCCTCCGGATCAACCCGAAAACCTTCCTCATTCAAAGCGATGGCCAGCGCCGGCCCCTCGTACAGGCCTACCATATCGTGCAGTCGCCAGCCTGGGATTTTGCCGCGCCCAATCACTGCTTCACCCTGGTTTTCGGAGGCCTGAGCAGCGACTGCCGGAGCTTCGACCTGGTCGAAGATATCGACGAACCCTACCCCTTCCGCTTCACCGGCATCGCAAGAAACAGCAACGACGTCTACCACCTCGAATACCCCAACTTCCCTATCGACTAATAGCATCCTTTCGACGCCGCTTCACCGAACGCCGCGCTGTCAGGCTGAGCACCCTCCAAGCACATCCGCACATCGACATATCTGCACATCGGCACATCTGCACATCCGCACATCGGCACATCCGCTAATCAGCCTTTACCTTCGCCGCATGGCTCCCTCGCCCTACCGTCGCCGCCTGTTCTGGCTCCTGCTGCTGACTGCCCTTGTCCGCCTGCTGCTGGCCGGCTCCCTGGAGCTGGGCAATGATGAAGTCTATTACTGGACCTATGCGCAGCACCTGGAGTGGAATTACTTCGACCACCCGCCGCTGGTAGCACTGTCGATACGCCTGTTCACCCTCAATCTCGAACTGCAGTACGAAGAACTTTTCGTGCGCCTGGGCAGCATTGCCGGCTGTGCACTCTCCACCGTACTGCTTTTTCACACCGTGCGGCGCCTGCATTCAGAACGTTCCGCCTGGTATACGGCCGTTCTCTACAATGTTTCGGTATACGGCAGCATCATCGCCGGACTTTTCATCCTTCCCGACTCACCGCAAATGGTGTTTTGGTGCGCCGCACTTTTTTATGCAAGCAGGCTGCCCGCCGAGGCGCGCAACTGGAAGCCCTGGCTGCTTTTCGGCCTCATGGCGGGACTGAGTATCCTGGGCAAGGTGCACGGCATTTTTCTTTGGTTCGGGATGGGGGTGTATGTATTGTTTTGCGAACGCAGCTGGCTGGCCCGGCCCCAACTCTGGACTGCAGCACTTCTGAGTGCCGCCATCGCCAGCCCCATCCTCTTCTGGAACCTGCAGAACGATTTCATCACCTGGCGCTTCCACAGCGAGCGGGTGACTGTGCGGGAATGGGCGCTGAACACGAATGGCTTTCTGCGGGAACTGGGCGGCCAAATCCTTTACAACAACCCGGTAAACGAGGTGCTGCTGGCGATCGCCCTTGCGGCCTTCTTCCGCAACCGCCGCCCATGGACGCCGGCGCTCCGCCTGCTGGCCTTTACCGGGCTCCCGATGATTGCTACCCTGCTCGGCATTGCGCTGCTCCGCGATACACTGCCTCACTGGAGCGGTCCGGGCTATGTGACGCTGCTTCCGCTGGCAGCGATTTTTCTGGCAACGGGCAGCCTGAAGCGGGCAGCACGCTTTCTGGGCGGCGCCGCAGCCTTTATCCTGCTCCTGTGCACAGCAGGCGCCGGCCTGGCCTGGCTGTATCCCGGAACCATGGGCTCGCGCCACCGCCATGACTATGGCTTCGGCGACTTCACCCTCGACCTGCACGGCTGGCGCGAAGCGGCTCCTGCGTTTACAGCGCTTTACCGGCAGGAAGAAATACAGGGCTATATGCCGCATGGCGCGCCCCTGCTGGCACACCGCTGGTTTCCGGCTGCACATCTCGACTACTACTTTGCCGCTCCGCATCAGATCCCGGTAATCGGCCTCGGAAGCCTCCCCGATCTGCACCACTACGCCTGGGTGAACCGAAAAAGGCTCCGGCAGGTGGATATGACCAAAGCCTGGACGATCGTGCCTTCCAACATTGCTTTCGATCCACGCACGCAGTTCTCCGGGTGGTACCGGAAAGCCGACTCCGTGACAACGATCACACAGTTCCGCAACGGCGCGCCGGCACGCTATTTCACCGTCTGGCGCCTCAGCAGGCATGTACGTGCGGCAAAAGTGCCGGTGCAGTAGGGTTTACTGCCAGCCTTCGACTGTTCCGCGCTCAGGGTGACAGTGAACTTGCCGGCCTGTCAGGCTAAGGCCGTCGCCCATAGCAGTGGCATCGGGTGAGCGGAACGAAGTGGAGCCGGAGCCCTATCCCCGAAAGGTGAAATAGCTGTTCGCCGCGTAGTTCCAGAAAAACACGATGATGATGGCGATGGCCTTGGACAGATAGAAGTTGAGCTGGCGCTTGTTCAGCAGGAAGACGATGAGTGTGTTCAGTCCGAGCCCCACCAGGGCTACCATTACGAAGCGGAACATCTGGTTCTGCACATCCGGTGCATGACTGGAGAAGGTCCACCAGCGGTTGAGCAGGAAATTGAGTACCACCGCGCAGCAAAAGCCCAGCGCATTGGCAAGAAACCTGTTGATCCGGACTTTCTCCTTGAAAAAATAAGTGACCGTGAAGTCGACAACCATACCCGCCAGACCTACGAGGCCAAACTTGAAGAGACGGATGAGGTGATCGAGCATGGGGCAAAGCTAGGGAGAAGGAGAGAACATGAGAACGAGAGAACGAGAGAACGAGAGGTGCTGCCTGCGGCAGCTTTTGGAGGGAACGGCGCGACGCCGCTACGTTGCTCTGCCAACAAAGCGCTTTACTAAAAATGTTGTGTCATCGCGCTATTGAGCAGGCAGAACGGCGCCGAACGCGCTCAGCTCCCCTCGTCCTTTGAGAAGGGGCGGGGGGGAGGGAAGTGCTCGGAGACAAAGGCCGCAGGAGCACAAAAAAGCCGATCCCAACGGAACCGGCCTTCTGATTTATTTGAAGCGGAATACTTAGCGCGCCATTGCGGGCTCGCCGTACATCTCTGCACGCAGCTCGCGCACGCGCTTGTCTTCCATGTATTCGTCGAAGGTCATCAGGCGGTCGATGATGCCGCGGGGCGTCAGCTCGATCACACGGTTGGCCACCGTTTGCAGGAAGGTGTGGTCATGCGAGGTGAGCAGCACGATGCCCGGGAAGGACTGGCAACCTTCGTTGAAGCTCTGGATGCTCTCCAGGTCGAGGTGGTTCGTGGGCTGATCGAGCAGGATGAGGTTGGGGCTCTGCAGCATCATCCGGCTGATCATGCAGCGCACTTTCTCACCACCCGACAACACGTTGGTCTTTTTCATGATGTCGTCGCCGTTGAACAGCATCTTTCCCAGGAAGCCACGGAGGAAGGGCTCATCGGCGTCGGTCACGTGCTGGGGCACGTACTGGCGGAGCCACTCCAGCAGGGTCAGTCCTTCGGTAAAGAACTCGTTGTTCTCCACGGGCAGATAGGCCTTGGTGATGGTCGTGCCCCATTCATATTTTCCGCCCTGGGCCTCACGCAGGCCGTTGATGATCTCGTAAAAGGTCGTTACGGCCAGGGGGTCGCGGCTCAGCAGGGCAATCTTCTCGCCTTTGTTGACCGAAAAGGTCACCTTGTCGAACAGCTTTCGGCCGTCCACGGAAGCAGCCAGGTTTTCGACGTTCAGGATCTGGTTGCCCACTTCGCGCAGGGGCTGGAAAATGATGCCCGGGTAGCGGCGGTTGGAAGGCTCGATTTCTTCGATATTGAGTTTTTCGAGGGCCTTTTTCCGCGAGGTGGCCTGCTTCGACTTCGAGGCGTTGGCCGAGAAGCGGGCGATGAAGTCCATCAGGGCAGCCCGCTTTTCTTCAATTTTCTTGTTTTTGTCGGACAGCTGTCGGGCCATCAGCTGCGAGCTTTCGTACCAGAAGGTATAGTTGCCGGTGAAGACCTTGATCTTGGCGCGGTCCACATCCGCCACGTGCGTGCATACGGCATCGAGGAAGTGACGGTCGTGCGACACCACCAGCACGATGTTCTCGTAGTCGGCCAGGAAGTTTTCGAGCCAGCCGATCGTTTCGATATCGAGTCCGTTGGTCGGTTCGTCGAGCAGGAGGATGTCGGGGTTGCCGAAGAGGGCCTGGGCCAGCAGCACGCGCACCTTCATGTTGGAAGGAATATCCTTCATGAGGCTGTGATGGAAGTTTTCCTTCACGCCCAGTTCATTGAGGAAGGTAGCGGCATCGCTTTCGGCGGTATAGCCACCCATCTCTCCGAACTCGGCCTCCAGGTTGCCGGCGCGCATGTAGTCGTCTTCGGTAGCCTCGGGGTCGGCGTAGATGGCATCTTTTTCATGCATCACCTTCCACATCTTCTCGTGCCCCATGAGCACGGTGTTGAGCACGGTCACCTCGTCGAAGGCAAACTGGTTCTGTTTCAGCACGGCCATGCGCTCGCCGGGGGTGATATCGACCTTGCCTTTGTTGGGCTCGATCTCGCCGGAGAGGATCTTCAGGAAAGTCGACTTGCCGGCGCCGTTGGCACCGATGACGCCGTAGCAATTGCCTTTGGTAAAGGAGATGTTTACCTCATCAAACAGCACGCGCTTGCCGAAGGAGAGGGATACGTTATTTACACTGATCATATTTCAGGAAGAGGGGTTTGTTGGTTTATTGGCTGGTTAGTTTATGGGTATGGAAAGAGGCGGTTAAAGACCCGATCAGCAGGGATGAAACGGGTGAAGCATTGAAAACTCACCAATGAACCAATAAACTAAGTCACCATTAAACGTCCCCTCCGGGGGCCGCAAAAGTACGCCTTTCAGCCCCTTTCTCCGCCCGGCTTTCGTTAAGGAAAGCTGTTTTTTCGACAGGATGGCAAAGTAGTTGTACCGGGAGGGAGGAACAAGTCTGCAGGCGATGACTGAATGGCCGGGTTTTCCGCGTGGAAGTACGGCCTTGCGTGGCGGTCTGTCATTCAGCTGCAGCACAAAAAACAACGTATGAAAAAAGCAGTAGCAGCATTGGCCGGGTTGATTCTCTTTGCTTCCTGCGGACCCCAGGGCTCCCAGGACGAAACGCGGGTGCAGACGGGTGAAACACCCGACAGTGTGGCCGGGCAGCCCGGCAACGCGATGGGCACCGGCACACAAACGGCCGATCCGGGCCGCCAGACCGTGGATAGCGGAAGTGCGGTCACCGATAGCTTCCCGGTCGACAATACGGCTTCGCCGGCAACGGGTGGGAAGGCGAGCGGCAGGGCCATCGGCCACTAGGGCATAGCGAACAGGAAGCAAAGCCCTTATTCAGATCACCAGGGGAGCGGGGCGAAACGATCGTTCTGGTCACTCCGATGCTTCAAGGAGGGGCATCCACGTTTTTTTGGCTGCGCCCGGCGGTAGTGCCTGCGGGCGGCAGCCCGGCCCTTCTGTTCCGATTCGGGTTATCTTTAGCCGCCCGAACCCCGACTTCATGAGAAAAATAGGAATGGCCGGCGCCGCGCTCGCACTGCTGCTGTTTGCCTGTCGCAAGGCCGACCAGAAGGGACCGGAACCTGCAGTCGTGCTGCCCGACTCCGCCCTGCGCATCAGCCGCATCGACAAACGCGACCTCACCGACTACCGGATCGACTTCGCCATCGACAAAACCGAGCCGGGCACCTTCCGCAACGTCGTGCTGCAATGGAGCAGCGACCCCCGGTTCGCGCAAAACCACGACAGCCTCCTGCTTACCGATGCCACCGACGTATCGTACTACGGCTCCGAACCGGTCACCGGCCTCCGGCAGGCCACACGCTACTATGTGCGGCTCCGGCTCCGCTACAACGACCGCCTCTACTATTCGCCGGTGCGGACCCTCGACACCGATTCCCTGCGGGTGACGTACGAAGGCCATACCTCCGGGATCATCACCATACGCCGGGGTGCGCAGTTCCAGTTGCTGGGCACCAACTTTGCCGCCACCAACGCCCCGTCGCCCGACACCCGCGTGTTCCTGAACGAACTGCCCTGCATCGTGCCCAACGATTACGGCAACCGCATCTTCTTCAACGTGCCCGCCACCATCGCTCCCGGCCGCTACCGGCTGCGACTCGAGCGGAAGGGACTTACCGCCTTTGTGCGCGACTCCTTCGAAGTGCTGCGCGGCAACTGGGAAACGCTTTCCAACCCACCCGTTTTCCCGGTCAATACAAGTGCCCAGGCGCACGGCCTTTTCGACTTCGGCACCTGCATTACGCCCACCGCCGGTTACCTCGTCGGCGGCGCCCTGTTCAACGGCCTCAACACCGGCAACCCGCTCGATGCCAATTATTCCGGACTGCTGTACCGCTTCGACCTGCAAAGCCGCCAGTGGACGGCGCTCAATCCCACCAACCGGCGCTATATCGACCGGAACGTGCTGACCACACACTACCAGAACAGTATTTATGTCTTTTCCGGGGTCGAATCCCACCCGGTTAGCGGCGTCCGATACAACCTGCCTACCCTGAAACGCTACGACATCGGCGCCAATACGTGGTTCGACGGCGACAGCCTGCCTTCGCGGCGCAGGGCCAACACGATGGGCTTCCGCTACCAGAACGACTTCTACATCGGCGGGGGCGTCAACCTCGACAGCCTGAGCGCCTGCTGCGCCGAGCCCCTGCCTTCCCGCCGCTTCTGGAAATATAAGCTCGACACCCGCCAGTGGAGCGCCGTGGCCGACTTCCCCGGCAGCTACCACCCCAATGCTACCTGCTTCACCCTCGGCAACAAGGCTTATGCCTTCCTCGGCGCGATCCCGCTGGGTGACCCACAAATATCGACCACCTACCGGCAGGAGTTCTGGGAATACGACCCCGCGGCCAACAGCTGGCGCCAGCTGCCCCTGCCCGCCACGGGCGGTCCCCGGCCCGGCGAGAAATACAGCATCCTTACCCACAACGGAAAGGCCTATTTCCTCACCAGTCAGCGGCGGGCCATCGGAGCCGGTTCCTATTATTACGCGGTGGAACCCACCTTCCTGGAGTGGGAGCCGCAGGGCAATACCTTCCTGCCGTTTGCCTCCCCTATGGAGATCGGGATCTTTCACCCGCTGGGACAGGCAGGCAACCAGTTTTTCCTGTACGAAGGGCCGACAGGCTATATCCAGACAATTCCCAACCGGGTAAGGGTGTTTACGGTCGAGTAGGTCCGGAGGCGTATTACCGATGAAGGGGGCTTCATCGGACATGCGCGGGCACGTGTCCGATAAGTGCGTGTGCAACACAGGCAAGTGCGTTGGGAACCTGCGGCAACGGATATTCGAGATTCTTTAGACGAAACAGCAGCAGAATAATGAACTGTGGCCGAAGCTGTCCACATTCAGCCACACTTGCACCAATAGCATATTGGCTGTGGTTTTTTATCCGAAGTACTTTATCCAGTAATTGTGTCTTTTATACTCTTTAGGTTTAAGGATCCTTGTTAGAAAATTCGGATATCTGTAAGTAAATCTATATTCTATAGAACTTGCATTATTATGCAATGTTGAGTGGTCCATACGAATGCCTAAGAAGTATTCGGTCATGTTATAAAATCGTTTTTCGACATTGGGCTGCTGCGGCTCGAAACTTAACGGATTTCCTTCTTCAATATGTGTTTTGCCTGTAGCTCTGTCATAGTAACATCTTCTGATTGCGCTTCCATCTTTGAAGAAGTCAAATGAAAAGGCATTAATCGTGTCATACTGTATAAATGCACAAACTTCCGTGTCCAATGAAAGATCAGACTTAATTCTTTCGGATGAAATAAAATGGCTATCACAATTGAGGATGGTCACCTTGTTATACGAAGTCACGACTATCGACCCTTTCGGTTGCAATCCATTCCAATAATCACCGAATGAGGTTTTGGTCACCTCTTGAAAACTGTCAACACCCAGTTTATCAAATAAAGATGTAGGATGCTCCGAATAGTCTTTCTTGATGAGCATTCCTTGAAGCTTTAGTCCCATGAGTAGATTTTGATTGTGTCGAACCAAAATTACAGCCGACGAGAAAGGGCTTTGCGCTGTGGCCGAGGATGAATGTACGAAGTTTCAGGATGTTCGGAGGCCATAGCGCAACAGCCCCTGTTGTGCGCCGTTCATCAGGCGGAGTGTTCAGCACAAAGCGGTTTCCGGGACTACAATCAACATTCAAACCAGCGCAGATAGCCTACTCAACGCGGAAAATTGAACGAAAGCCAAACTATGAATACAAGAACAATTAAAAGGGAAGCTAGTGAACCATAAAACAATCCCCAACCTAAAGCTGCTATTGTCCCCGAGCTTTGAGATTTAGAAAATCTGATAAAGCCGCCCATCAACAAACTGATTGCGAAAACTCCAATGATCAACCCGAAATTGTCGAGCAGCTTCAAAGAAAGAACCGACAGGAACTGAACTAGTAGAGTTAGGGCAAGAAAGAAATACTTCATTTATATCTGGTTGCATAAAGACTGTTCCGAATTGTACACAACGAACAGGGCTATCTGCTGTGACGGTATTCATTGAACGTACAGCCGATAAGCGCTGCGCAATAAAGTTAATGATGCTGATGTTTACTCTCGTTGTTGATCTGCGTTTCGTCTGCTGGAACTACCGCAGACGAGCGGTGCTGTTGCTGATACCTTGGATTTTGCCCAGCCATAGCAGAAAACCGATGTTACCAGAAGCTGATCAATAACTTGGAATTTTATCGTGAATCTTATCCATAATATTGGCAATTCGCTTCCAGTTTCTCTTTTCTATGTTTACAATGGAGTCTAATCTTTTGCTTTTATAAAGTTCAGTGCAATGATTCATAACTCTTTTTCCTTCCAATAAACTGCGCATGTCTTTCGGATAACGTCCAATGGAGTTTGCGGAGTCTATTTGTATTTGCCGTATTTCACTTTTCAGCAGCTCATTTATGTTGGAATCAAAAATTGCAATACCTAGAGGGTTGTAGAATGATTTATCATACTTCACTATGCTGTCCTGAATGCTCTTATTATTTATGCTCTGTAGTATACAAAGGCAGAGGGTCCGGTCCTTGAACTCTTGCTCCCAATTTGAAAACCGCCAGGCTTTTCGCTCTTCCCGCAATTCTTTACTGACGCCGCATCGGATCAGTGTCAAAGAAATAATTGTTGAAAAAATGGTCACCACAATTAAACGCATGATTGATTTGGGTTTCTGCTAACGAGCAGGGCTTTCTGCTGGCCCCATGAATTTAGAAAAAGATATTGGTTCAAGCGACCGGGGCTGGCGCAACAGCTCCGTTTAGCCGCCGGCCAACGGTAGGCGACCAACCAAATCAGTCCTGGCGCTTCTCGATGATCAAGATAGAATGTCCAACAGACAAGTAAGGGTCTTTGTCGGGATAATAGGTTACTCGATAATAGTTGCCCGGATGGATTACACCTCCATGGCTTGCAGCATTGTTATAGCCGTATCTAGCAATGTAATCACCATAATGAAAGAATACGCCTTGTATCTCAAAACGCTCTTCGTCATGCCCTGCTTCAGGCATGGGGTGATACTTTTGTGGGTAACCCTCAACCACACGGTATTGTTTGTTCTCAAATATTCTTTTTGCTTTTGAAGGGCTGAGGATTGCTGGAGCAGCAGTTAGCAATACGAAAAGCAAGCCCATTAGTGTAAAGCCCCCACCCACAATGATCTCCCGCTCATCGTTAGCAAACCATTGAAGCTTTTTCTTCCAAGAGTAAATCAACAAAAATCCAATCAATACAGCTAAAATTCCGACAGCTAGAAAGATGCGCATATGGTGCGGTACGCCTTCAGTTCGGATATCATAAAGTTTAACGAACATTATTTGTCTGGTAGGTTTAACAAGTCGAAAATCAGACTGGCTGCTGATGGTGCCCAACATTTAGGGGCTTTGCGTTCGTAGCGGAAGTCCGTGGTTCGTCAGCCTTGGATAAAGATATACAGCTCTTTTGAAAACATACAGTTAAGCCTATGTTCGTCACCCCGCCGTGACGGCAAACCCATGTTACCTGTATGCCCATCGTCGGGTCTGTCACGCTAATGCCCATGTCCAAAAAGGTTGGGGGTGTACACTGGAAGCGTGGGGGAAAAGCACACTCTTTTGCAAGTTGGCTTTGTGTCAAGGATCCGTGAGCTTGCAAATGCGTGTGCTTTCTTGTGGCGGCTTTGATGATTTTAAGTATCTTTGGCGCATCAAGGATGAATTATGGTTACAAAGGAGCAGATCAAAAATACGGGAGCCACATTTACTCCGAAAAAGCTCTCTGATTACCTCTCTCAAAGGATGTTAACTTATATTCAACCAGGCTTCAAAAAGATTCTTGATCCTGCCTGTGGAGAAGGAGAACTACTTATCTCGATTGCTAGTTCACTTAATGGGTTATCTTTTGATTTTGCTCTTACTGGTTACGATGCTAATGAGTACTATTTAAAAACTGCAAAACAAAGAGCATCTCAGTTAGGTAAAGAAACTGAGTTCATTCATGAAGACTTTTTACAGGCAATCGAACTTAGTCAACCTCAACCAGTATTAAACTTCTTTCAAAAGAGAAATTCATCAGTAAATAATTCTTTTGATATCGTTATAGCTAACCCGCCTTACGTTAGGACGCAGATATTAGGCACTGAGAAAGCTCAAGAACTTGCACGAAAATTCAACTTAAAAGGAAGGGTTGATTTGTATTATCCTTTCTTAATGGCTATGACAGAGAGCTTAAAGGAAGATGGACTTCTTGGTGTAATCACTTCAAATAGGTATTTATCAACAAAAAGTGGTGAATGTATACGTAAATTTTTATCTGAAAATTTCGAAATTTTGGAATTGATAGATCTAGGAGATACTAAGATATTTGATGCCGCTGTTCTTCCGGCAATCTTCATAGGTAGGAAAAGAAAGCCGAAAAAACTATCGGGTGCAAAGTTTATTAAGATCTATGAAGAACTGAATGGCTATAAAGGAAACTTGATACCTGTAGACTCTGTTTATGATGTTTTGAGTAGTCAATCGTCAGGGTATTTTACTGCAGATGGGAAAAGGTATAAAAAGACTTCAGGCTTTTTAAAATATCAGATTTCGTCAGGGGCATGCTGGGAAATGCAGTCTGTTAATGAATCTGATTGGGTTCTAAAAATTGACAATGCGGCTAAGAATAAAGTAGGAGACTTTTTTAAGGTGAAAGTCGGCATAAAATCAACAGCTGATAAAGTATTCATCAGTGATAAGTGGGAAGAACTTAAAGATGAAAAGCCAGAGGGGGAACTTCTTAAGGAGCTGATTTCACAGGAAAATATAGAAAGATGGCATGTTACTGATAAAATTCAACTACAGGTTTTGTACCCACATGTTTTTTTAAATGGGAAAAAGCAAACGGTCGACTTGGAAAAGTTCCCCAAAGCCAAAAGCTATTTAAACAAACATGAAGCGAAACTAAAATCTCGCAGCTATCTTATTGAAGCTGGTAGGCAATGGTTTGAATTATGGGTTCCTCATCGTCCTGATCAATGGAAATTTCCAAAACTTGTTTTTCCTGATATTAGTGTAAGGCCTCGTTTTTATTTTGACGACGAAGGAAAAATTGTTAATGGCAATTGTTATTGGATTTCGGCAAAAGATGAGAGTCAAGTTGATCTGCTTTTGTTGATTCAGGGTATTGCTAACTCTAAATTGATGACTCGGTATCATGATCTAGTTTTTAATAACAAGTTATATTCTGGTAGGAGGAGATACTTGACCCAATATGTAGAAAAGTACCCTTTGCCAGATTCCAAGTCAGCTGCAGCAAAGGAAATCGTTTCAATCGTAAAAAAGCTTAACCATTTGAGCAGCATAAATGATATTACTGAATTGGAAAATCAATTGGAAGTAAAAGTTGCTGATTCATTTAGCGTAGAACCTATTTTCAATCTGGATTAAAAACAGATTGCCCACTATACTTTGTAAAAAAAGACATTGGAATTGCTCGTTGACATTTGTAGCTTTCAGTACTGACATAAGAAAATAGTTCACCCAATTTTTCGCCAGGTGTTAGAATAATGCCTTCAATTACTTCAGTTTTTGGATTGGTTAAAGCAATCAAATACCTGACATCGAATGTTGTCAATTTTGGCTCTTCGATTATTACTTCTTCTTTCTCAGGCGAATATTTACCCAAATCCACTGTAGGACTATCTTGTACTTTAACTTCAAGCAGTTGGTTTCGTACATCTGGATATGCGCCATATAATAGGTCCTTTTCTTTTACATGGTACCCAAGCAGTTCAAGCACTTTCTTCTCTAATGCTTGACCTCTGTTTTTCGTTGCGGCTGCATCTAATTTGAATCCGATTAATCTTTCAGCAACTATTTTCTTTAGTAGTGATATAGAGAATAGGTTGCTTACATCAGGCTCTTCAACCATGTTCGATTTAGGTGGTAGATAGTCATGTCTTATAAAATAAGTAAGTCTTTTCGAATCAGCGAACGACATAATCTTGTCATCTCGTTCATAAATCTCTTCCCTAACTTTTTTGGAGATTAAAAGTTGTTGCTTTACCGTTGGCTTGCCAAACTTTCCAAATTTTTCCTCGATATACTTAGGAGTGAGAATAAATATTGAATCAATCTTATTCTTTATTGCGTCAATCCTGACAAGTACGAACCTCACATCATCACATTTCAGGCTTTCACCTGATTCGTATTTTATCAATAACGTTTCTGCAGCTGGAATTCGATTCCACACTTGTAAGTTATATGATGTTCCTGTAGTGATAATATAGGTATCAAGAAACTCTCTAGTAATTTTTGGAACACCCTTTCCCTTAGGAGGAACGATTTCATATTGATCTATTTCAGCAAAATCCGGTAAAGCATACTTTTCAAGTATTGATGCAATCAACTTGCGGATGTTCGAACCGTCTGTTCTTGTTTTTCCGGTTAGAATAAATTCTTTGCCAATAAGTTCAGAGAAATATTTTGCTAATGTATTAGGCGGAGTAAGTGTCTTGGTGGATTTTGGAGGAGTTTTCAAACTTTTATTCATTCTTCGATGTTTAGGAGAACGGATACATTTGTCTTTAGTGCCTTAGCAATTTTTCTAAGATTAATAACAGATATATTCCGTTCGCCTCTTTCAACGGAGCCGATGTAAGTTCTATCTAGGTCACTTTCAAAGGCTAATTTTTCTTGCGACAAGTCCGCTTCAACTCGTAGTTCCCGAATTCGATCTCCGATTTGCTTGAGAAAGACTTTTTCACTTTTGGAATAAGTTGTACCCATTAATTTAATCAAGGCACAAATTTCAAAAATGGATGCAAATAAGTCTACGGACTATAAGTATCATATTATGCAGTTGGATTTTTGGCTCTTTTGCAAGGTTGGCTTTGTGTCTCAGCTTTTGTGCGACTTGCAAATGTGCCAAAATGTGCGTGGGCTGTTGGGAGTTGCTGTCACCCTACGAACAGCGGAGTGACTGCAAATAGGGTTGCAGTAACGGTCACCGGCTTGCCGTCAGTACGGGTTTCAGGGCTAGTCAGCCTTAGCTCATAGCCGTTGCCGAATAAAGATATGCAGATTAGCCCTTGTTCTTCCGCCCGTATTGCGGCAAACCGAGGTTGGCTGCAGTCATTCATCGCTTGAAAATCCCAGCCTCTTTTTTGTCCGCTTTCCCTTGATTGCTCCTTTTAAGCAGAATTCACAGTAGCAAGGTCTTGTACCATGGCTGTCCGGCATGTAACGCCAGCCGAGTGTCTGTGGTAAATGTTTGATCTGTACAATTTCTTTTGGTGTCACCTTACGGTCGATAATCAATTCATAGCCTAGTGGGTCGTCCAGGCTCATAATCTCACTTATCGCATCTCCTAAAGTAATTTGTCTGTGATCTTGTCCGTACTTGCCTGCAAAAACCATCACATCTGAATAAAGCTTGAAGTAAACACCAACAAATGTTCTTGCTCCATTTCTTTTTAGTTCTCTAAGCCACTGGTGAGTAACAAAGAAGTTGGTCAGAACAGGCATGCAAAAGATTCCAGGTGCTCGCTTGCCAACTTTGATTCCGTTTTTGAAGATCATTGCGGCGTTACGTTCATCTGCGAGGTGTACAAGTGTAGGCATCTAAAATTTGGCTTATGGCTATTTACAGAAGCAGTTCGGTTGATCCCAATTGCAGCCAACCCTCCAATTTACCCAATTATCTGCAACCCTTTCTCAATCTTCACCATTGACAGTCAACGCACTGCCATTATCCATTTTTAGATTTTCATTGCGCCAATGAAACGATATGCCGCCTGGGCCATGCCTGGGCGCGGAGCATTATGCGGCAGCCTCCCGCAGCACCGAATACTTCCATCTGTTCCTCCAACAACTCCTGCGCAGGTGGAACAAGGTCCCTTCAACACCGCAAACAAACATCCGCAAAACTGATTTGCCTGTTCCCGCATACCGTTTGGCTCCCGCAAAATGAGTTTGCCCTTTTTTGCGCGCCGTTTGGCTCCCGCAAAACCGATTTGCCCTTTTTCGTACGCCGTTTGGCTTCCGCAAACCGAATTTGCCCCTTCTTGCACGCCGTTTGGCGTCCGCAAAACGCATTCGCCGCTCCCGCTGCGTCTTCGGGCTCCCGATACAAAGCAAGGTACCCGGCCATTCAAAACACGGTACGTACCCGTAAGATCCGGACAGGCTGCCGTACACCCGAACCTGTCCCAGGTAAGGAGGGCAGCCTTATTCCCGAACCCATTCAACCCCTATTCATTCGTAACTTTCCATCATGTGGCAAAACGTTCTGGATTACTTCAGCACCCTCGAACAGCGGCCCCTGGAGCGGCTTGGCTTCCTGGTGGGCGGACTCCTCTTTTTCTGGATCATCGAAGGCGCCATTCCGCTGCTGCAGCCGGCCTACAAGAAAAACAAGCTGCGCCATGCCGGCGTCAACTTCGCCTTCACCGTCATCCACCTGGTCATCCACACCGGCCTGGCCGTGGTGATCGTGCTGCTGAGCGACTGGTGCCGCCGCAAGGGCTTCGGCATCGTGCACTGGACGGGCGCCGGCGTGCTGGCCACGATCGTGGTTTCCTTCCTCGTGCTCGACTTCTTCGGCGGCTGGCTCGTACACATCACCGAACACAAGCTGGCCCTGCTGTGGCGCTTCCATGTGGTGCACCATGCCGACAACAACGTAGACGTCACCACCGGCCTGCGCCATCACCCCATCGAAAGCGTACTCCGCGGCCTGTTCTTCTTCGCCGGCATCCTGCTCTCGGGCGCGCCCATGTATGCGGTGATGATTTTTCAAACCGTATTAGTACTGGCCACGGCTTTTACCCACGCCAATATCTCCCTTCCCCGCTGGCTCGACAAAGGCCTGAGCTACCTGCTCGTATCGCCCAACATGCACAAGGTGCACCACCATTGGATGCAGCCCTACACCGACTCCAACTATGGCGCCGTGCTTTCCATCTGGGACCGCCTGCTGGGCACCTACCGCCAGCTCGATCCGAAAGAGATCCGGTATGGCCTGGACCGGTACTATCCGAATGAGGAAGATGAAAATTTCGGGATGCTGCTGAAAAAGCCCTTCGGGCCCTTATCGTCGAAAGGGGGTAGCTAGGCCGGTGAGATACATTTTGTTTCCAACCGTTAATTTCCGGAAATGACATGTCGAAGGAACCTATCCGTGCTGTTCCATCTGGCGCACGCCAACGGAACACCTGGTTTTACCCCTGTTGGTAATTGAAAATAATTTCATTACTTTCAACATACAGATCCCTTCCCTCCCGAAGACATAGTCCACTCTACTGAAAGCGGCTTTTAGCGGTACGGTTATACCGATTACCTAACAGGATAAAACGTTACCATGAGATGGATTCTATCTTCGCTTTGCCTGCTTTGTTCCCGGTTTTTTCAATGCACGTCGCCCGACGCCCCGATCAGTGCGTACACCTCACAAGACGAAAAAAAGAAAGTTGGCAGCAGGAAAAGTAACGAAACAAAACCGCTGATACGATTCAGTGATAATGCAGCCGGCCATCAGCCGAAGCTCCTTTTTGAAGACACTGCTTCCGGCGAACTCGGATCTGAAAAAATGCAAGCAGCATTCAATCATTTTCCCCTACTGCTTGAAGGTCGATGCACGAGCGGGAGATTCCGGATGAATGCCTGATCCAAACGTGTTTTTCCTAGTTTATCCATCACCATAAAAACTGAATCATGGAAGAGTTAAAAAACCAGCCCGTCAGTGCTCCTGCTAGCGTCGTCACCCACAACACGGTTGTGGTTATCGGTAAGTCAAAAAGCGTCGGTGTAGCCTTTTTACTGTCGTTTCTGTTCGGTCCGCTCGGCTTGCTGTATGCATCAGTTGTGGGCGGCATTGTGATGTTCTTCGTCGGTGTGATCGCCTTTTTTATTTTGCCGGTAGTCGGTGGTATCCTGGCATGGATCGGCTGCATCATCTGGGCAGTTGTCGCCGCGAGTAACGCTAATAACCAAAGCATACAACAGGCAAGATCGCTGCAGCGATAGCAGCTTTCATCGGTGTTCTTCCGGGTCGGTCATTTGAAACCGGCCCCTTTTCAGGGCAGCCAGATAAACCGTTTCCAGAAGCGGAACCCGGAGGGTCCGGTGCAGGCATACTTCTCCAAACTGATTCCGCTATACCGGGTCAGCAGAGCAAGCTGATGGTGCATCAAGATCAAGGTAAATACCGATCGGGATGGTTTCAATCCGTTTCCTGCGCTGATCAGCGTCCCGTCCGTACCGTGGACTACCGCTGGGAACGCTGCCACTGCCGCAATAAATCCTCCAGCGACAAAGCGCTCTCGCGGAAGAGCCGCTTCTTGTACGGAACCTGCAACTTATCCAACAGACGGGCCATGTTGAAGCCGGTGGCGTAATGGTAATGGGTCTTTTCCGAAAGATAAAGCCAGGGATCGCGGTCGATGGTATGCTTCCGGAAGTAGGAGTAGCTCCGGTAAGACGTGTCCTGCCGCTGCAGAAGCGCATCGGGGGGCTTGTTGACGAAATGCCGGTAGAGTGAAAATTCAACGTAGCGTGCGGTTCCCTCCGTGGTTTCATAAACCCGTTCGAAGGTTTCAAGATGGGGGCTGAGCTGTTGCCGCGTCTGCTGCCGACGCCGGTTGCGGTACAGGAAAAAAGAGTCTACGGCGGCCCTTACCTGCCCCGGCTGTTCACTTTGCAGCGCCGCCAGCAGGAAGCGGTTCTCCTGGTCCACACTGTTTTTGTACCAGGAATGCGCCTGGTAGACCCTGGTCAGGGTATCTGCACCGATGGCGATCTTTTTTTCGAAATAATCCATAAACGGACGGTGCCGGAACTGGTAACCATGGAAGTACTCGTGAATGACCATGGTAGCCCATAGCTCGGTTGTCGTTACATCGGAAATGAACCGCCGCGTTATTTCCGGACTACTGCAATGCATGAAGGAAGCGCGGTGCAGGTAGGAACCGGTGTCTGAACCGAGCACCATGCCGGTTTCCATATGAAAAGGAATACTGTCGATGAGCTGCGTCCGGTAGATCTTGAGTCCCGGACTTTCCGCCACGAGCCTTGCCGGAAAACGTTGCAGGAACTTCGGCGTAGGGTTGCCCACGTAGCAATTGCTGTCTGTGTAATACACCAGGGGCAGATCATAGCGCCCCGCTGCAAAGCCCGGCCAGGTATCGCGGTCGATTTGCGTTTTCAGTTGATAGAGGTAGCGCATCCGGGCGGCGATGAGCGCCCCTCCGGGCTGTTCGGGCGGCGCAAAGGCCAGCAGGCAGAACAAAGACAAGAAAAGAAGAACGCGTAGCATCAAGTAGTGAAGGCGGTTTATCAAAAATACGTCCATCCCATACTGGCCGGTCCTTTGCGTACATTCAGGCATGGACAAAGCAACGACGCATCAGGGCGCCATGGAAAAGGTGGCCGTGCTTACCAGGCTCATGGACAAACAGTTCCGGGTGCCCGGAACGAATTTTCGTTTTGGCTTAGACGGTATCATCGGATTGATACCCGGCGCGGGCGATATCAGCACCTTCGCGGTTTCCTGCTACCTGCTCACGATCATGGCAAAGAATGGCGCCAGCGGCTATGTCATGGCCCGTATGGTGCTGAATGTGCTTATAGATGCGGTGGTCGGCTCCATTCCCCTTGTCGGCGACCTGTTCGACTTTGCCTTCAAAGCCAACAGCCGCAACCTGCGCCTGATGCAGGAACATTATGTGGAAGGCCGGCACCGCGGCAGCGCCTGGAAGGTGATCCTTCCGATCGTCATCCTGCTGCTGCTCATCCTGATCGGGGCCATCTGGCTGGTGTATAAGGGTCTGAGCGCCCTGTTCTAGCGCCTGCCCGCTCGCGCGGTGGCCGGAGTAGAACCGGGAAAGGGCAAGCGAGCTGGTCTTTTGCTAAGTTCGCAGTCTATGAATGCTCAACACCCCAACAACAATGCCGGTGGGCGCGAAGATGCCACCGTCCGCCGCCTGCGTTTTCTCGGCTATGCCGAAGCCCTCTCCTGGCTGCTGCTGCTCTTCATCGCCATGCCGCTGAAATACGGCTGGGGACAGCCCCTGATGGTGAAATACGTGGGCTGGATCCATGGCATTCTCTTTATCCTGTACTGTCTGCACCTGCTGCTGGTGCAACGCGTGCTGCGGTGGCCCTTCAGCAAGGTCGTCGTCGGGGGTATCGCGGCCTTTTTTCCGTTTGGAACGCTGTGGTTTGATAAGAGGATGTGAGGAGAAAGAACGTGAGGAGAAAGAACGTGAGGAGAAAGAATGTGAGGAGAAAGAACGTGAGGAGAGAGAACGTGAGGAGAGAGAACGTGAGGAGAAAGAAGGTGAGGAGAAAGAAGGTGAGCAGGGAATCAGGAAGAGGGATGTTTGGGGTAGATGCACCGGACAAAAATGGCTATCAGTTCGTTGTTTTCCTGGATCCATGGATCGATTTCGGCATCGGAGATCCACCGGCAGCATCGAATGGTTTGTAGCGTAACAGCGGTTTCCCTAAGCTCTTTCAATCCGATTTTCATTTTATGTACGAAATCGGCTTTGCTTTCTGCACCTTGCGCCTCGGCGTACTGACGCGCAGGCGCGCCCCCACTACGTACAAGTTGATCGGCATAATGGCGACCCGCAGCCGATGTGGGCAAGCGGCCGGCTACGGCCACCATGGCGGCCGCAAACCGAACTAACCGGTCCTGCAATAAGGCATAGCGTTGGCGTTTCTGGTGTAGCTGATCCATAAGTTTTTAGGAGCAGGAAATTTCCATTCCCCTTTCCGAAAAAAACAGGATGTTTTTCCCACCATTTCGTGTTTTTATTCCCAAACATCCTCTCAGATCCTCATTCCTCACCCTTTTCCTCTCTCCTCACGTTCTTTCTCCTCACGTTCTTTCTCCTCACGTTCTCTCTCCTCACGTTCTCTCTCCTCACGTTCTTTCTCCTTATGTTCTCTCTCCTCTCTCCTCACGTTCTCTCTCCTTTCTCCTCACGTTCTCACGTTCTCTCTACCTTCGTCCCATGAAAACCATCGCCGTCCTCCCCGCCCGCTACGCGGCCACCCGTTTTCCCGGCAAGCTCATGCAGCTGCTGGGCGACAAGACCGTCATCCGCCGCACTTATGAGGCGGCGCAGGCCTCGGGACTGTTCGATGAAGTGCTGGTGGCCACCGACTCGGATATCATCCGGGCGGAAGTGGAAGGCTTTGGCGGAATGGTAACCATGACCCGTGCCGACCACGAGAGTGGCACCGACCGCATCGCGGAAGCCGTGGCCGGCCGCGCGGTGGACATCGTGGTGAATGTGCAGGGCGACACCCCCTTTATCAATCAGCAGGCATTGCGGCAGCTGCTGGAGCTTTTCCAGGACGAAAGCGTGCAGGTGGCCTCACTGATGGACCACATCCAGGAGGAAGCCGACCTCCACAACCCCAACGTCGTAAAAGTGTGTGTGAACCGGAAAGGCGATTCCCTCTTTTTCAGCCGCAGCCTGATCCCCTTTCCACGCAACACCGAAATCAGCATCCCGCACTACCGGCATATCGGCGTTTACGCTTTCCGCAAACAGGCCCTGCTGCAGTTCACGCAGTGGCCGATGACACCCCTCGAAAATGCGGAGAAAATTGAATGCCTCCGCTTCCTGGAAAACGGTGTTCCCCTGCGCATGGCCCTGACCGAGCCGATCGGCGTCGACATCAATACCCCGGAAGACCTGGAACGGGCGAGAGGCCAGGTGCGATAAACCCTGTCCGGCGCGCAACGATTAACATTTGCAAAACCGCACCTGAAAATTGGATGTTGCGCCATGAATAGTGCCGGTTATCTGCCTTCGATATTCGATATTCGTTACTCGATATTCGATCCCCCCATGCCCCGTAACTACCTCCGCTACCTCCTTCCCGACCTTCTGTTCGGCGCACGGCGCACGAAAGAGATCCTGCATGTGAATCCCACGATCGAGCAGCCCCGGAAGGCAGTCGACAATATTGCCGTTTCGGTGTTCGAATATGGACCAGAGCTGCTGCGCGAACATCGCTTCGACAAGGTAGAGCCGGTCTTTTCCTGTGGTATTGACGGCACGCTTTCCTGGATCAATATCGACGGCATCCGCAAAGAAGATGTGGAGAAAGTAGGCAGCCACTTCGGCATCCATGCCCTGCTGGCGGAAGACATCCTCAGCAACAACCAGCGGCCTAAAATGGACGAGGTGGAAGGCTTGCTGTATTGCCTGCTCAATATGCTGTATTTCAATCCGGAGAGCGCGAGCGTAGAGCAGGAGCAGGTGAGCATCGTGCTGGGCCGCAATTTCGTCATCACCTTTCAGGAAGACCCTGCCCGCGACGTGTTCGACCCTGTGCGCGAACGCCTGCGTATGCCCGGCAGCAAGGTGCGGCAGCGTCCGTCGGACTACCTCTGCTACACGCTCATCGATCTCATCGTCGATAATTATTTTCTGGTCATGGAAAAGCTGGGCGAAAAGATCGAGGAGCTGGAAGAGGAGGTCGTGCGGCAGTCGAACCAGGTGACCATGGCCCGTATCAACCGCCTCCGCAAGGAGCTGATCGTGCTGAAGCGTAATATCCTGCCCGTGCGCGACCTGGTGGCCGCCATCATCCGGTCGGAGAGCCCGCTGCTCGACGACCGCACGGAAAAGTATTTCAAAGATGTCTACGACCACATCGTGCAGGCGGCAGATCTCTCCGAAAACTACCGCGATATCATGATGACCATGCACGACCTCTACATCAGCAATGTGAACCTGAAGATGAACGAGGTGATGAAGGTGATGGCCGTGGTGACCTGCCTGCTGGCGCCGGCCACCGTTATCGGGGGCATATTCGGAATGAACTTCGACATCATTCCCACGATGCATGAAAGCTGGGGCTTTTATTCGGCGGTGGGCGTGATGATCTTCATTCCGGTGCTGATGCTGATCGTTTTCAAGCGGCGGGGCTGGTTCTGACCGGTGCGCCGGCCGAACACAGCGCATCCATAGCGGTCAGAAGCTTTTGGGCAAAGGCTGCGGCTGCTGGTAACCCGCAGCGCTTCCCCTGAGCAGCGCCGGGTAAGTGGTCAGCCAGCGCCGATCGGCCGCTATATCGTATTTATACAAAGATGGCCTGTAGGTATTTGCGGCACCGGTCTCAGCCACCGCCAGCAGCACCGTACGGTCGTCGAGCCAGCGGGCATCCAGCAAAGTGCCTGCCGGTCCGCTGAAAAACAGGCGCCGGCGCAGGCCCTTCCGGAAATCGATCAGCGCTACCTCGGTGTCAGGACCACCTTCTTCTATGGTGGTACGACCGCCACGTTTGCGCAGGAGATAGTTGCTGGAATAAAGATCCAAAGCCTGGCTGCTGTCGGGGCCATACAAGAGGTAAGCACGCCAGGGTGCCAGCGCAACCGTGTCGAGGAGATGGGAAACCGTAGCCTGGTTCAAAGTGTCTTCCGAATACATCGGAAAGCGTTCCGGGTGGAAACTGCTGTCCTGCCGCTGCATCCATTCATAAAGTTCCGGGAAGGCATCGATGCTGCGCACGACCTCGGGTGCATCCGGAGGCGCGGCCAATGCCGGAACACTGTCGACCGGAGGTTCAGCAGGCGCCGCATTTTCCTGGTTGCCGCAGGCTGCCAGAAACAGCCAAGTGCACAGCAGGTACAAAGGATTTTTCATATCGGATCATCTTACTGTAAAAACTTTGCCGGCGACGAACCGCTTCCTTCCCGCTGCGGATGGGTGAAGGGTAGGGGGATATGGGAGTGACAGAAACACTATCCGACAGGTTGGATGATCAGTAGTCTAGGTAAAAAAGCGACCCTGCCTAACCCGGGTAATTGGTACCAAAAACTTCCGCAGACCGGTCCGCCGAAGCTTCAGCGAAGGCGGATCACCGCTCACTTTTTTTTATACACCGGCACGGTGCTGCAGGGTTCGCCATACATGATGCTCTTCACCACGGGCAGCAGTTTCTGGGTGATGGCGGCATAGGCATAAGGTTCGATGGGCACCTCGCCGCAGCCTTTAATGACCACGCGCTGGTCGGCATATTCCGTCGTATCGATCGCGGCAATCTGCTGCTGCACAAGGTGCTGAACAAGCTGCGCTTCGCTGCCGATGAAAACCTCCCGCGCCACCGGCTGCAGGTAACTCACAACGAGCATATAGGCCCATACCGGGATCACCGCGTCCACGCTGCAGATCACAGCTACATACTTGTTCTGGTACTCCGACCAGTCTTTCTGCTTCAACGCCTCCCGGAAATCCTTCTCCTTCAGGATCAGGCCCATGAACAGGTGATCTTTCAGGTCGAAGGAAACCACGGGCGCCTTGGGCAGGTAGGCCTCGAGGTCGAGGGTGAGGAGGCCGCTGGCAGCGACCTTGTTGACGATCGGGTTGTTCGGGACGGGAGAATCAGGCATGCTGGTGAATTTGGAAATGAGTAATTCGCAATGATCAATATTCAATTTTCAAATGGAAGCCCTTTATCCGGGCATTGCTGCTCTACCTGAACATTGTCTGTTGCGCATTGATTAGTGCCTATTTATAAAAACGACCCGCCAAAGTTACTGGCGGGCCGTTTCATAGTATCAGACTTTAACGCTTAGAAGAACTTCGCGCGGTAATCTTTGACGGTGGCGGCATTCTTCAGGGCCTCGAGGTGGTTTTGTCCCTGGGCCTGCTGGCGGGCCTGCTGCGTCAGGAAGGGACGCTGCTGATCGGCCGTGCCTGCGGTGGAAGCAATAGCGCTGACGTTGTTGACACGCAGCACATAAACACCTGCCTGGCCTTCGATGGCCTCATTCAGCACCTTGCCTTTGTTGGCGGGGTTGAAAGCAGCGCCGATGACTTTGTATTCGAAACCAAGGGTGGCGTTGTTGCCGTTGAAATGCACGCTGTCGGCGGTCTGCACCTGCTGGTTCACCTTACCGGCAACTGCTTCGAGGGTGGTGATCGCACCGATCTGCTTGCGGATCTGCTGGGCTTTCTTCTGGTTCCGCAGGATGGGCTCAACTACCGAACGGGCCTGGGCTGCAGACTGCAGGCCCGGCTTGGTAACATCGGTTACCACGGCTACCACGTAACCCTGGGCTACCCGCTCCGGCTGAAGCACATCAGCTTTACCGGCTTCGTAGATGTTACGCACCAGTGTGCGCGAAGTGCCGATGCCGTTGATGTTGAAATCGATGGGACGGATATTGTCGGCGCGCATCTTGAACAGTCCGCGCGGACGCAGCTTCTCCACATTCTGCTCAAAGGAAGCGAGGCTGCGGCTGTCGGCGGCGAACTGGCTGGCCATGTTGTTCACGTCGTTCTCGGTCTGGTTGCTCACCTCGATTGGACGAGCCAGGTAGGCAATCTTATAGCCCATGGAAGAGCCTTTGGTCGACAGTACTTCTACGATATGGTATCCGAACTCGGTCTTTACCTTGCCGGCGGCGCCGATGGAAGCGGTAAAGGCGTAGTCGTTGAAAGGAGCGACCATCTGTCCGGGAGTTACGTTTTCATAAACACCGGCTTTATCCTTGCTGCCCGGGTCGTCGGAGAACTGGGTAACCAGCGCATCGAAAGAGCCGCCAGCGGCGATAACGCTCATCAGCGAGTCGGCGAGCTTGCTGGCGCTGCTGTCGTCACGCACCTGAACGGTCTGTCCGGTCTGCTGATTACGCTGCGTGGTGGCGATCAGGATGTGGCGCAGCTTAACGGTGTCGGGAATAGCGCGGGTGTCGACGATCTTCGACAGAACCCAGGTGGCATTACCATTGGGGGCCGGATCGAGGTAGGGACCATAGGTGACACCAACCGGAGCGGCAACGATCGAATCTTTGTTTGCCTGACGCATGGCATTACGGCTGATGTAGCTGTCGTAATAGGGAAGGCTGCTGTTGTTGGCTTCCAGGAAGCGGGCGATGTCGCCGGTGAGCGTATCAAGCGAAGGCTTCAGGTTCGAAACGGCCGTTAAGGCGGCCGAGCTGTCGGCGCCCGAAGGCGTTGCCGGAAACAGCACATAATCAATCGAACGGGTTTCCTGCTTCTGCTCAAACTGGGCACGGTGGGCGCTCACATAACGGGAGATATCCTCGTCGGTCACTTTTACCACGCTGTCGGGAATGCTGAAGTAGGGAACGGTTACATAAGAAACACTCGAGATGAGGTTGTTGTCAGCCGTTTGCTTTTCAATCAGCCATTTTGGAATATAAACGCTGTTGGTGAGCAGCGACTGGTACTTCTCGAACTGACGCTGGTTGCGGAGCGCATCCACATACTGAGCGAGCTGAGCCTTGTCTTCCGCCGTACCCGATTTCTTGATCTGGTTGATGCGCTGCTGCGCGAGGGCGCTGTTAAAGGTACCGGTAGAATCGGTAAAGCCCTGGCGGAACTGCTCGGGAGGATTGCTGCCGAAAAGGTAGTCGTTGATTTCTTTGGTGGATACGGCGATACCGACTTTTTCATACTGATCGCCCATGAGCACCGTCATCAGCTCTTGGTTCCACACCTGCTCGATCATATTCTGGCGGCCGGCTTCGCCCATGTCCATGCCCTGCTGCTTGTATTGGTCTTCCTGGGCCTGCACTTTACGCTGGAAGTCGAGGTACTCGATCTCCTTGCCATTGATCTTTCCTACAACAGTGGAATTACCGCCGAAGAGGTTGCTGCGGCCGGAGAGGGCGTCCATGAGAATAAATCCAACGAGGGACAATGCGATGGCGATTACCGCAATACGGGCATACTTGTCCCTGATGTTCTGAATGACTGACATAGGTGGAGTTTCGGTAGTTTATTTAAAACAGTGGGCAAAAATAGGGGTTTCAGACTTATCAACAAATTGTGGAAAACCGCTATAAGTCTGTATTTTATAGCGTTTCCGGCGATTTCCCCAGCCCACCCGAACAGGCTTCCGGCCGGGCTTGGGAGGGCTCAAGTTAGGGTAGCCGCCCCAGATTTCCACGAACATTCGGCAACACGTATATATAGGAAGGTTTTTCCGGACTGCCCCATGTCCTCCGGGCCTATCGTGCAAACAACTTTCTTCCCCTCCGTCTCCTGCCGATGGCTGCGGTCGGCAAGCTGCGGGGCCTCTTTTTTACCAAAGGGCGCCCGTTACCGTGTAGCCCGGGTATAGGAACGCCCGCAGGTAGCGGATGACGTTCGGGTTCCATTCCCCATCATCGCCTTTTGGCATTTTCCATCACCTTGTTACCTGATTCATCCTGTGGATAACCGTGGATAACTGTTGACAAACTACGTGGAACGCGTGAGTGGAACGTGAACGCATTGGGAAGAATTCGGAAGTAGGGATGAGCTGTTTCAGAAGCTGTTGGTTTTCCGCATTTTATCCCGCATTTATACACAACAAGGAAAATCCTGATACGTCCGGACCGGCTTCCACATACCACAATCCACAGCCCTGTTAAAAACCGGCTATAATGAGGCTCCTGCGATAACTTTGCTGGGGATAACCGGTGAATTGATGGGTATAACTGCATGGCTTTTGCAGCATCCGGAAAAGGACGTTCCCTTATCCCCAAATCCACAGCCCTAATAGTAATAGGGTTCTTTTAAATAAATAAGAATAATATAAGTTATTATATGCCTGAAGAAATGTTGATAGCGCGGGAAAATGAATTGCTGGAAAAAGGATTTATCGATGTGGAGATCGATCCCACTCTCGACCTGTTCGCGGAAATTGAAAAACTGAAAAAGGAAAAGAACGCCGTCATCCTGGCGCACCTCTACCAGGAGCCCGACATCCAGGATATTGCCGACTATATCGGCGACTCGCTCGGGCTGGCCCAGGCGGCCGCCAAAACGAATGCCGACATGATCGTGTTTGCCGGTGTGCACTTCATGGCCGAAACGGCCAAGATCCTAAACCCTTCCAAGAAAGTCGTCATTCCCGACCTGAAGGCAGGCTGTTCACTCAGCGAAGGTTGCCCGCCCCCGCTGTTTAAGAAGTTTCGGGAGCAGCACCCCGACCATGTGGTGATTTCCTATATCAACTGCAGCGCCGGCATCAAGGCACTGACCGATGTGATCTGCACGTCGAGCAATGCCAGGGCCATTGTGGAGAGTTTTCCGAAAGACCAGAAGATCATCTTTGCCCCCGATAAAAACCTGGGTGGCTGGATCAACCGCACCACGGGGCGCGAAATGCTGCTCTGGAACGGCGCCTGCATGGTGCACGAAATCTTCAGCCTGGAAAAAATCACCCGGCTCAAGGTGCGCCACCCCGAAGCAAAAGTGATTGCGCATCCCGAGTGTGAAGAACCCATCCTTCGTGAAGCCGATTTTATCGGATCTACCACGCAGCTGCTCGCCTATGTCAAAAACTCGGGCTTCGACAGCTTTATCGTGGCCACGGAAGCAGGCATCCTTCACCAGATGGCCAAACAAGCCCCGGGAAAGACCCTTATCCCCGCACCACCCGACAATAGCTGCGCCTGCAATGATTGTCCCCACATGAAGCGCAACACGCTCGAGAAGGTCTATTTGTGCATGAAATACGAGCAGCCGGAAATCCTCATGGATGAGGAACTGCGCCTTCAGGCCAAATCTTCCCTGGATCGTATGCTCGAGATTTCGGAGAAGGCAGGGCTTATCTGATCGTGAGTTGTGATGGCTGACGCAGTAAAAAACAGAAACGGAGGTCTATGACCTCCGTTTCTGGCTTAAAGCCAATCATTTTTCACGACTCACGATTCACGTTTAAGAATACGGCGGTCCCGGATGATCCTCCTTTTCCGTATTGCGGTTGGGATGGTTCGTCCGCACATTGTCGGCAATGGAATTATCGTCGTTCGTGTATTGCTCGGTCTTATCCGTATCATTGGTACGGTTTTCCGGTTCCATCCTTGTCGGAATACCGGTACCTGCGTCTGGCTTATTCACCCCGGAAGGGTGCCCACGATGATCTTTACCCATAATGATTGTTTTCCTGAAAAGGGCAAGCCGCATGCCGGGAGCTGGTAAAAAATTTTTAGTATTTCTGTTTTAGGTGTAAAATTGCACTGGAATCTGTTAGGAGTCCATTCCTTTAATCCTCCCGACACCGGTTATTTTCCCGACCATTCCATTTCAAAAACGATCAAAAAAGCTCAATTCAACACCGGTTCTATAGCCGTGTGTTCCCAAAACCCGGTTTCCGTATGTATGACATTTTGCAGTTGAACGACATGCTCGTTCCTGAATTGCTCGACGTTGCTGAAAAACTACAGATCGAAAATGCCCGCAAGCTCAGCAAGCAAGACCTGATTTACAAGATACTCGATAAGCAGGCGCTTGCCGGAAGCGCTGCCAAGAAAATAGATATGGGTGATGACAAGCAGAACCGCCGCCGCACCCGAATCGTAAAGGCGTCCACGGCCAATAGCACGGAAGAAGCCGTCGTGGAAGATACTTCCGCACCGGAAGAAACCCCGCCACCTGTTGAACGCAAGCCCGGCCGTAAGCCGGCTCCCCGCAATGAAAGTGCCGCTCCGGCGCCCCGGCCCGAAGTGAAAGCAGAACGTGCCGAGCAGCCCAAAGCCGAGCAGCCCGGCGAACGCCCGAAGAATAATGAACGTCCCAAGCGCGGACGTCCCCGCAAGGCGGATGCACAGCCCGCAGAAGAGCAGCAACCCTCCAGCTCAGAGCAACCGGTGAGCGTGGAGCAACAGGCACAGAATGAACAGGCACAGCAGCAGCAGGCACAGCCGCAACAACCCCAACCACAGCAGCAACAGCAGCCCGAGCCGCAGATACCCGAGCGCCTGATCTCCGGACCCAACATCAACAAGTTCTTCCAGAAAGCGGAGCGTTCTGTCTTCAATGTGGAATTCGATGGCGTAGTGATCGGCGAAGGTGTTCTGGAGATGATGCCCGACGGCTACGGCTTCCTGCGCTTCTCCGACTATAATTATCTTTCCTCACCTGATGACGTGTACGTATCACCTTCGCAGATCAAGCTCTTCGGTCTGAAACCCGGCGACACCGTTTATGGTTCGGTGCGCCCGCCGAAAGAAGGTGAAAAATATTTCGCCCTGCTGAAGGTCGAAACCATCAACGGCAAAACACCCGAGGAAGTACGCGACCGTGTTCCTTTCGATTACCTCACACCGTTGTTCCCCTTCGAGAAGCTGAACCTCTTCACCACACCGAGTAACTACAGTACGCGCATCATGGACCTGTTTACCCCGGTGGGCAAGGGACAGCGCGGTCTAATCGTGGCACAACCCAAAGTAGGTAAGACGGTACTGCTGAAGGAAGTGGCCAACGCCATCGCCGCCAATCACCCTGAAGTTTATATGATGGTGGTGCTCATCGATGAACGCCCCGAGGAAGTAACCGATATGGAGCGCTCCGTTCGCGCGGAAGTGATTGCCTCCACCTTCGATGAGCCGGCAGAAAAACATGTCAAGGTTTCTACCGTTGCGCTCAACAAGGCCAAGCGCCTGGTAGAGTGCGGTCATGATGTAGTGATCCTGCTCGACTCCATTACCCGCCTGGCCCGCGCGCATAACACGGTAGCGCCTGCTTCGGGTAAGGTACTGTCGGGTGGTGTGGAAGCCAATGCCATGCAAAAGCCCAAGCAGTTCTTCGGCGCTGCCCGCAAGATCGAGAATGGCGGTTCCCTGACCATCCTGGCCACTGCCCTGATCGATACGGGTTCGAAAATGGATGAAGTGATTTTCGAAGAATTCAAGGGTACGGGTAACATGGAACTTTCGCTCGCCCGCCGACTGGCCAACAAGCGCGTATTTCCTGCCATCGACCTCGTTGGTTCCTCCACCCGCCGCGACGACCTCCTGCTGGAGCGTGACGTGCTGCAGCGGATGAACCTGTTGCGTGTATACCTCAACGATATGAATCCCGAAGAGGCCATGCAGGAACTGCTGCGCCGCATGCGCGGAACAAAGAGCAATGAAGAGTTCCTGGCTTCCATGAACGGCTGAAAGTCACCGGCGCCTGCCGCAAAACGGCAGTATCGCTGAAAAAACAGTCTGCTGTAAAAGCTTGGGCCGGTCTGCACTGCAGGCCGGCTTTTTTATTTCTACGCCACCGATTGTAGATCTGCTGTTGATTTCCTGCCTCAGCGCCTCTTCCGGAATCATTTTTGTGCCTGCAAGGCTGAACTAAACGATGCAGTCATGAAAAAAATGAAATGGCTCAGCCTGGCTACACTTGTTGCCGCGCTTACCGCCTGCGGAAGTGGCAGCAACAATGGGGAAACGGCCGACTCTACGACCACTGCCACAACAACGACTACGGAACAAACCACAAACACGAGCTCGGGTAATTATGCGGCGATGGCCGATAGTTTTCGCGTCAACAGCGAAGCCGGTAACTACCTCGATGCCCGCACCGGACGTCCGTTGCGTCTTCGGTATGACGAGAAAACCCGCCGCGCTGTAAACGAGGAAACCGGTGAACCCGTATGGCGCTATGTTGATCGGCGCACCTGGTGGGTGTATGGTCCGAATGAAGATCGATGGGATACCATCGGCACGGCAAGGATGCAAAACCAGCAGCTGCAATACCGCGGCACCAATACCGATGAATGGCTCGACTATGAGCGCCGCTGGCATGAAGATGACGAGCGCTGGATGACGGAGTACAATAACGGTGAGATGAACGGTACTAAGAGCGGTACGGATGTGAATGCTCAGCAAGGCAATGTGGATGCGTCTGCCGGCACAACCGACGGCAAGCTTAAAGTAAAGGACAACGGCAAGAAGATAAAGGATGAGAACATCAAGGTGAAAGTGAGCGATGATGGCGACATCAAAGTGAAGAACAAACAGACAGGCGAGAAGGTGAAGTATGATGCCGATGACCGGAAAGTGAAGACCGATAACAAGTAAGGCCTTCACCCTTAACCAGGAATGCCCCTTTCGAGGGGCATTTTTGTTAGGAGCAACAGCCTGGAGGAGCTGCTGCTTCTGAAGCGTTACCTTTGGCGACTATGTCTGTTTGCCGCCTGCCGATAACCGAATTTCTGGACCGAGGTGCGGGTCATACGCTCATCGATGTGCGTTCTCCGGGCGAGTACGGCCATGCGCATCTTCCGGGGGCGTTGAGCCTGCCTTTGTTTTCGGATGAAGAGCGTAAGGAAGTGGGCACGGCCTACAAACAGGTCAGCCGCGAGCATGCCATCAAGATCGGCCTCGATGCTTTTGGACCGAAGATGCGGGCCATGGTGGAGCAGGTGGAACGCTGGCAGCGGCAGCAGAAGCTTCCGGCTCGATCCCCGCTCTTCATCTATTGCTGGCGCGGTGGCATGCGCAGTGGCGCCGTGGCCTGGCTGCTCGATCTTTATGGTTTTCCGGTACAGGTGTTGGAGGGCGGTTATAAAGCCTTCCGCAATTATGTGCTGCATAGCTTCACGCAGGCCTGGCCCTTTTCGGTGATCGGTGGTTATACCGGATCGGGCAAAACCGAAGTGCTGTCTCAGCTACGGAAGATGGGCGAATCGGTGATCGACCTCGAGGCATTGGCCTGTCACAAAGGCTCTGCTTTCGGAAACATCAACATGCCGCCACAGCCTTCGCAGGAGCAGTTTGAGAACCTGCTTGCCCTGGAACTGCGCGGCATCGCCGTCAAAAGGAACATAGTCATCTCGGCTACCGAAGCGCCCGCTTCGAATTTCGCCGGAGGAAGTGACGCTCCGTGGTCTATCGGTGCAGACACCGACGGGCTCCGGCCGGAAACGGAAACGGTAATCCTTCCGCCTGTGCTACACGATATCCGTATCTGGGTAGAAGATGAAAGCCAGCGCATCGGGCAGCTCCACATTCCACATACGCTTTGGCGGACCTTACAGCAATCGCCCGTTTATTTCCTCGAAATTCCTTTCGAGAAACGCCTCGCGCATATCCTGGAAGAGTACGGAGGATTCGACCGCGAGCGGCTGCGTAACGCCATTTCCCGTATCAGTAAGCGGCTCGGCGGACTCGATACCCGCATGGCGCTGCAATTTGTGGATGAGGAGAACATCCCGGCCTGCTTTTCGATACTCCTCCGTTATTACGATAAGCAATACGGCAAAGGATTGCACGAACGGAAGAACGCAGAAGAACTCCTGCGCATCTTCATTTTTTCGGACGTGCTCCCGGAAAATGCCGAACAACTCATCAGCCGTCCATGAAAGCACTTTTTTCAATCAGTCTGCTCCTGACTTTGTCCGCATCCGCACAGGATGTAAGCGGACTTTACGCCGGTACGCTCAGCAACGACACGACCGGCCTCATCCAGCAATACGAACTTTCCCTTCAGCAGGAAGGTAATCGCGTTGGCGGTTATTCGTATACCACCTTTGTTTTGAATGACCGTTTTCATTTCGGTTTTCGCAAGGTGAAAGGAACGGTGAAGGAAGGAAAACTCTATGTGGAGGAAAGCGATATCCTCGACAATAATTTTCCGTCGCCGCCCCCGAAGGGCATTCGCCGGCTCTCTGTTTTTCCGCTCGGCACCGGCACCGTAGAAATACTGGAGGGCGGATGGGCGAGCAATCCAACCAGGCGCTGGGCTTCCGTGACCGGCAATATCCGTCTGCGTCGGCGCACCGATAGCAGTGGCTCCGCCCTGGTGGCCAGAGTACGCGAACTGCAGGTGCCCGTGGATAAGGCAGCCGAGCCTTCGGTGCGCAGGCCGGCAGCAACAGTAGCCCTTGCCGCGCCTGCTCCCTCCGTCAGAGCCTTTTCCGAACGCGCGGCTACGACACTACAAACGATCGCTGTCTCGGGCGATAGTCTTACCCTGCATTTCTACGATAATGGTATCGTTGATGGTGACAGTGTCAGTCTTTACCTCGATGGAAGACCGCTGCTGCAAAAGATCGGTTTGCGGGCCGAGGCTTTCCGGCACAGTTTCCGTATTCCTTCGGGAACCCGTTTCGAACTGCTGCTGGTTGCCGATAACCTGGGTTCCCTGCCTCCCAATACCGGCCTGCTGGTGGTGCAGGCGGGAAGCCGGCGGCATCATGTTTATTTCAGCGCCGACCTGAAAACCAATGCCCGCATTATCTTGCAGCGACAAGATGGAACCAATTAAACTCTCGGCCTTTTCAAAAGGCGGCGGCTGCGGCTGCAAGATCGCACCCTCGGTGTTACAGGAAATTCTTCAGGGTGCCGCGCCGGCCGCCTTTGATGACCTGCTCGTGGGTAATGGCAGCAATGATGATGCGGCTGCCTGGCAGCTGCCATCCGGAGAGGTGATCATTTCGACTACCGATTTTTTCCTGCCGATCGTAGACGATCCCTACGATTTCGGACGAATCGCTTCGGCCAATGCCATCAGTGATGTGTATGCGATGGGCGGAACACCGCTGATGGCCATCGCCATACTCGGTTGGCCCATCGAGAAACTGCCCGTTTCCCTGGCCCGACAGGTGCTCGATGGTGCCCGCGCCATCTGCGCCGAAGCAGGCATACCGCTGGCAGGCGGACATACCATCGATTCCTCGGAGCCTGTTTTCGGTCTGGCCGTGACAGGACGCGCCGAAGCCGGGCAACTCAAGCGTAACAACACGGCGCAGGCCGGCGACCTGCTTTTCCTGACCAAGCCACTAGGGGTAGGCGTACTGGCCACCGCCCTCAAACGCGGATGCTTACAGGAGGAACACTACGAAGCCCTGATAGGGCAGATGACTTCCCTGAACCGCATCGGCACCGAGCTGGGTAAGATCGAGGGCGTTCACGCGCTGACCGACGTGACCGGTTTCGGCTTGCTGGGTCACCTTACGGAAATGGCCCAGGGATCGGGAGTAGGGGCGATCCTGGAGTATGGCAAGCTGCCGAAAATAGCCGGGCTGGAAGGATACCTGCAGCAACGGACGATCCCGGACGCCACCTTTCGCAACTGGAACAGCTACAACAAGGAAATACAGTTCGAGAAAGGGGTGAACGTGATGGAAGCCTTTAACCTGCTTCCGGATCCGCAGACCAATGGCGGATTGCTGATCGCCGTTTCGGAGCAGGATGCCGATTCCGTAAAAAGGCTGTTGCGCGCACACGATCTTTCGGATACGCCCATTGGCCGGCTGCGGGAGCCCGGTGAAAAGCGGATCACCGTGCTTCCTTAGGTTTCAGGAAGATTTCGGTCATCATACAACGCACACTGCCGCCATTGACGCTTTCGATCGTAGGCACCGAAACCGGCAGCAGTTCTGCATGTGCTTCCAGGCGCCTCCGGATTTCGGGCCGGAAAGCGTCATGAGCTGTCTGGCTCAGCACGATGACCTTAAAGCCCGCGATATTTTCCACCTCCAGCAGGTTGGCGCCGAAGGCTTCGATCTCCGCCATGGTCAGATCGATCCACTCGCGGCCGCTGGCCTCCATGCGACGGCGCAGCTCCCGGTAGTCTTCTTCCCGCACAAAGGAAGCGGCGCAACCCACGGCGAACCCTGTGCCGATGCTGAGCAGCACATTGGTGTGGTATACGGGCCGGTTCTGTGCATCCCGGGCTTCGAAGGCAAAAGCTTCGTAGCCATAGGCACCCGCCACGAGTTGCAATGCTTCCCGCGCCGTGCGGGGCGAAAGGGCCGCATAGGCCACCTTATGTACATGATCAAAAACGATGCTCCCCGTTCCCTCCAGGAAGAGATCCTGCGCTTCGAGGTAGCTCCAGTCGTTGACGCGCGCCACCTGGTATTGCTGCTGCAACGCAAACACCAGCTTGTGGTTTCGCTCGAGGCGGCGGTTGGGCGCAAACAGGGGGTAGAGGTGGATGCGGCCGTCGGCGGTGGTGCTGATCCAGTTGTTGGGAAAGAGCGCATCGGGCTTTACGGGCTCGGGACTGTCTTCCACCCACATCACGTCGATGCCGGCCGCTCCGAGGCGGCGCGTCATGGCATCGAACTCGGCCCTAGCCTGCTGCTGCAACTGCTTCGCCGGAATATCGGTAGGCTGCTGAAAGTGATTGTTCGCCGCTGTTTCTTCGTTAAAGCGGAAGGCAGCCGGCCGCACCATCAGTATCCGTGATGCCGACTGTTTCATAGCAATGCGTCGATGGCCTCGGCCAGCTTGTGGTCTTTATCGGTCACCACATTGCCGGCATCGTGGGTGCTTAACCATATTTCCGCCGTGCTCCACACGTTGGTCCATCGGGGATGATGATTCATGGTTTCGGCAAGCAGGGCCACTCGGGTCATAAAGGCGAAAGCCTCCGAGAAATCGGCAAAGGTGAACCTGCGGTAAAGCTTGTTATCGGATTCCAACCACATAGAAGTAGAATGTAGGATGTAAGGTACATCAGAGATCCTGTATCAGAACACCAGGTGTTCCTTGTTCCTGATCTGCTCGTTCGTCAGCTCCACCACCAGCTGCACCCCTTTGATGTTGCGGATGGCTTGGAGGGTGACGTCCATTTCCTCATCTTCCACCTCATCACCTTTAAAGAGCCAGAGAAAATCGAGATGGCGGAACTCGGGCAGCAGGTATTCGCCGTCGAACTGGTTGTTGTAGAGGTAATGCATCAGCGAGGAGTTGGGCTGTGCATATTCGAAAACCGTGAAAAAGTAATCGCGCTTCTTGCGGGTCAGCTGAATTTCGATCTCGTTGTTGATCCGGAAATCGACTCCCAGCATCTGGTTGAGCTGCCAGCAGAATAAGTAATCTTTCATCGGCGCCATGATGCCCAGCAACCGCGTTCCCTCAAAGAAGGCATCCGTCATCTCACGGTGATCGAGCACCAGTTTCATAGGGGCAAAACTCCCGAATTAAAATTGAACCGGCGCATTAAATTCCTGCCCTTTGCGCTGGTAATACACCTGGGTGCTGTCGCCCTTTTTGAACTTGCCGAGCGCCTGCATATAGCTCTCTACGGAGCTCACCTTGTGCTCGCCCAGGGCGGTGATGATATCGCCCGCCTGCAGCCCGGCTTTCTGCGCGGCCTTTCCTTCCGATACACCATCGATCCGCAGTCCGTTGCCACTGTAGGTGTAATCGGGCATCACCCCCAGCGATACGCTGAAGCGGGCCGAGCTGCCCGTTTGCTGCTCACGTGTTTTGGTGAAGGTCAGCTTTTCGGGTTTATCGGTCAGGCGCAGCAGGCTTTCAATATGCCGGACGATCCGAAGCTGTCCGTTGTAGTTGATCTTGGAAGCCACGTCGCCGGGTTTATGGTAGTCGCTGTGCAGGCCCGTGAAGTAGAAAAGCACCGGGATGTTTTTGCGGTAGAAGGAAGTATGATCGCTGGGACCCGTGCCGCTGCTGTCGAAGCGGAAGCTGAGGCCTTCGGAAAAGAGGCCTTTTTTACCGGTCTGGCTGTAGAGCGCACCCCAGGTGGGCGTAGTGCCGTAGCCGCCAACGGTCAGTGTCCGGCTCGAGTCGTTGAGCCGGCCCACCATATCCATATTGATCATGTAATTCACCTGCGACAGGTCGATGGTGGGGTTTTCAACGAAGTACTTCGATCCGAAAAGACCCAGTTCTTCGCCCGAGAAGGCGATCAGCAGGTAGTTGTGACTCTTGCTTTTCGTGGTTTTCAGAAGGCGGGCCAGCTCGAGCAGGGCAGCCGTTCCGGAAGCATTATCGTCGGCGCCATAATGGATCGCCTTTCCGCCGGCATGATGCAGCGAGTTGCCATCTTCGCCCTGACCCAGGTGATCGTAGTGCGCCCCGATCACAACCGTGTGGGGAGCGTTGTTGTCGATATACCCGATGACATTATGCCCGTTTCGTACGCGCGGTGCCACCTGGGTTACGAGGCGTACTTCATAGGATCCACTCTCATCGGCCAGGTGCCGCTGCAGGGCTTCCTTTTTTACATAAACCACCGGTATGGGTTCGCGCGGTCCGCGGTAACGGGGATCGAAGCGTAGCTGATCGTCGATGCTGCTGGTGTTGTAGATGATCAGTGCAGTCGCGCCTTTTTTCTGTACGGCCTGTGCCTTTGCATGCAGGTAGGCATCGAGGTCGAAATGGGGATTACTGCGGTTTTCTTCGAGCACTTCTTTCAGATCGAAAAACCAGGGCATGCCTTTTTCCTGAAGGGCCAGGCTGGGTGTGGCATTGAGGGAGTCGCCGGCGCTCCAGGCAAGCGGGAAGAAATCGCTGCCCTGCCCGAGGGGCTTTCCATTAACCAGCAGGCGGGTGCCGGGGAGCACCTGCCAGCCTTCGTTGACCTCGAAGCTTTGGAGGAAACCGCTGCTGCCTTTCGGCTGCAGACCCGCCTTCTGAAACTGCAGCTCAATATAATTGGCGGCCAGTCGCTCACCCTCCGAGCCGGTACGACGGCCTTCCAGTACGTCGGAAGCAAGAAACTCCACGTGCTGGCGCAGGCCGGCCAAGACCTCGGCATCCTGTTTTTTCTGTTTCTGAGCAAAGGCAGGCGCTGCGGCCAGGGTAAGACTGAGCAGGAGAAGGGAACGCATGCAGGTTATTTTTCAGCGGTAAAATTAGGCGCTGGAGAAAGATGATAAAATCTGTTTGGAAGTTGCAAGGCCGGCTCCTGCCCGGCTTTTAATAAAACTCCGCATCTCGTAAGCACGGCCGCATGCCGGCAGTTAACTTTGCGCCCCTGAAGTGGCGCAACAAAACGTACATATCGCAGTGGTAGGCAATCCCAACAGCGGCAAGAGTTCGCTGTTCAACAGCCTTACCGGTCTCAACCAGAAGGTGGGGAATTTTCCGGGTGTAACCATGGACAAGAAAACGGGAAGCTGCCGGATATCTGACCACTACACCGCCAATATCATTGACCTGCCGGGTACCTATAGTCTCTATCCCAAGCGGCTCGATGAGTGGGTAAGCTATCGTGTGCTTATCGGGCAGGATCCCGATCTGCAGCCCGATGTGTTTGTGGTAGTGGTGGATGCCAGCAACCTGAAGCGCAATCTGCTGTTCTGTACCCAGATCATCGACCTGAAGAAGCCGGTGGTGCTGGCGCTGACCATGGTAGACCTCGCCCGTAAGAAGGGCATTGAGATCGACCTGGCCGAAATGGAGCGGGAACTCGGCGTACCGGTCGTGGCCGTCAACCCGCGCAAGCAGAAAGGAATGACTGCCCTGAAAAAGGCGATCGAGCTAACCGCTTCGCATCTGTATAAAGTGCCTGCACGCGATTTTATCGATCACCGGGAGCTGGCCGGAGGGGCAATCGGGGAGGTAAAGGCGCTGCTCCCGGATGTCAGCGACTACTCGGCCATCCACTACCTCATCAACCATGAGCAGTTCGAGCTGCCGCTGTCCACACAACAGCAGATCGAGGAGATTGAGGCGCGGCATCAGTTCAATCATACCCGCACCCAGGCCAGCGAGATCCTGCAGCGCTATACCCGTATCAAGCATGTGATGCAGGCATCGGTGTCGGAGCCCGACCCGAAGCAGCAGACTCTCTTCACCGATAAGCTGGACAATGTGCTGCTCCACCGCAAATGGGGCTACCTCATCCTGCTGGGCGTGCTGTTCCTGCTCTTCCAATCCGTATTTCTACTGGCACAGTATCCGATGGACTGGATCGATGCTTCCTTCGCAGCTACCAGTGGCTGGCTGTCGCGGGCATTGCCCGAAGGTTGGTTCAGCGATATGGTGGTGAACGGCATCGTGGCCGGACTGGGCGGCATCCTGGTGTTTGTGCCGCAGATCATGATCCTCTTTGGTTTGATTACCCTGCTCGAAGATACCGGCTACATGGCGCGCATCTCTTTTCTAACCGACCGGTTGATGCGTACGGTAGGGCTGAACGGAAAGAGCGTGATGCCCCTCATCAGCGGATTCGCTTGTGCGGTGCCCGCCATAATGAGTGCCCGTGCCATCGAAAACCGGAAAGAACGACTGCTCACGATACTGGTGACGCCGCTCATCAGCTGCTCCGCGCGCTTGCCGGTGTATGTGATCCTCATCGGACTAGTGATTCCCAATACCTACTACCTCGGTTTTATCAGCCTGCAGGGATTGGTGATGATGGGGCTTTACCTGCTTGGATTGGTGATGGCTCTCCTGGTATCTTATGTGGCCAAGCTGTTCATCCGCATCAGTGAAAAAAGTTTCTTCATCCTGGAGCTTCCGATCTACCGGGCACCGCGCTGGAGAAACGTCGGAACGACCATGCTGGAGAAAGCCCGGATTTTTGTGATGGACGCCGGCCGCGTGATCATGGTCATCAGCCTGCTGCTCTGGGCGCTGAGTACCTTCGGACCATCTGCACGCATGGAAGCCGCGGAGGCCCGGTATCAGCAGGCCGTGCAGGAGGCCAAACTTTCTGCGGAAGAGCTGGAGGCTGCTTACAAGGCCGACAAGCTGGCCGCTTCCTATGCGGGTATTTTGGGGAAGGCGATCGAACCGGCTATTCGTCCGCTCGGCTACGACTGGCGCATCGGTATTTCCCTTATCACCTCCTTTGCTGCCCGCGAGGTATTCGTAGGCACGATGGCTACCCTGTATAGCGTAGGCGAAGACGAGGAAGGCGTACGCCTGCGCGACCGGCTGAAGGATGCCCGTAAGCCCGATGGTACGCCGCTCTTCACACTCGCTACCGGATTGTCGCTCATGATCTTTTATGTATTTGCCATGCAATGCATGAGTACGCTGGCCATCGTTAAGCGCGAAACCCGCAGCTGGAAATGGCCCATCATCCAGTTTGTGTACATGACTGCGATTGCTTACTTCATGAGCCTGCTGGTGTACCAGCTGTTTCGTTGAGGGAAGCGTTTATTGATTTTTTGGTCCTGTTACCTGCCACCAAGCACCGCTCCTCAGGTTCTTTCTCCTCACGTTCTTTCTCCTTTCTCCTCACGTTCTTTCTCCTTTCTCCTCACGTTCTTTCTCCTCACTCCTCACGTTCTTTCTCCTCACGTTCTTTCTCCTTGTACTCTGCCTACTTTCTTTTCAGATAGTCGGTCACCAGATACACGAATGCTTTTACACCTGTCTTCATTCCGCTCTCATCGATAAAGAAATCCGGCGTATGGTGCGGTCCGGTTTCCTTCGGGTTTTTTCCCGGTGTCATGCCTCCTACATACACAAATAGCGAGGGCACTTTCTCGGCGAAATAGGAGAAGTCTTCAGCGCCGGTTTGCGCGTCCATCACCACCACATTTCCATTGGCGGCCTTCATCAGCGAGGGCAGTACCTGGCGTGTAAAAGCCGGGTCGTTGTAGGTAACCAGGGTCTTTGACTGGAAGTTCACTTCGGCGGTGGCGCCCGAAGCCTCAGCGATATGACTAACGGTGCGGCGTATGCGCTCCCATACATCTTTCTGCATTTCCTTGTCGAGTGTCCGGATGGTTCCTCCAAGGGTGGCTTCCTCCGGGATGATGTTTTCGCGGACACCTCCCTGGAACATCGTTGTGGAGATAACGACGGCATTTTTTGTCAGTTCCGACTGCCGGCTGACGATGGTCTGCAACGCGTTGATGATCTGTGCGCCTATGACCACCGGGTCTACGCCCAGCCAGGGTTGTGCGCCATGCGACTGTTTGCCGCGGATGCGGATATGGAACCAGTCCGCCGCGGCCATCATTCCCTGTTCGCGGTATTTGATCTGCCCGGCAGGTGTCTGGGCGTTGATATGCACGCCGAACATGGCGTCGACTTTCGGGTTGTCGAGCACACCCTGTTTCACCATCAGGGCAACGCCGCCTTCTTCTCCGGCTGGCGGACCTTCTTCAGCGGGCTGGAAGATGAATTTTACCGTACCGGACAGATCTTTCTTCATCCTGCTCAGCACCTCAGCGGCGGCCATCAGCATGGCTACATGCGTATCATGTCCGCAGGCATGCATGACGCCGACCTGCTGCCCGTTGTAGGTGGCGGTAGCTTTCGACGCGAAGGGGAGTGGGGCGCGTTCGGTTACGGGAAGGGCGTCCATATCGGCGCGTAGTCCGATGACCGGTCCGGGTTTTCCACCCCTCAGAATGCCTACGACGCCCGTATGTGCAACGCCTTCCTGCACTTCCAGTCCCAGTTGACGCAGGTGTGCTGCAATGATACCGGCGGTACGTGTTTCGCGGTTGCCCAGTTCGGGATGCTGATGCAGGTCGCGGCGCCAGGCGATACATTTCGATTCGACGGCGTCTACCGCTGCATCGATTTGTTTCGGGCTTTGGGCGGCTGCCGACATCGGGAGGAGCAGCAGGGGGAGTAGTCGGGAGGATACAGGCATATCTGGCTTCCGGGTTAGTGGTACAATTTAGCTAATTTAGCCCTTCATGCTGCTGCGCCATATTCCATTCCTCAAAGCGGTGTTGGTCCATGCATTGACGGCCGTCGGCGGTCCGCAGGCGCACATGGCTATGATGATCAAGAGTTTTGCGCGCGACCGGCATTATGTGAGTGAAGAAGAGCTGCTTGAATACAATGCCTTTTGTAACCTGCTGCCCGGAGCGTCTTCCACGCAAACCATTACCCTCATCGGTTATAAACGCGGTGGGATCATATTGGCGATTCTAACTTTGCTGGTGTGGATCCTGCCGGGTTGTGTTTTGATGGGAGCCTTGTCCTTCCTGCTTCCGCATATAGACCAGCGAAGCATACAGACGGATCTTTTCAAGTTTATTCCGGCTATGGCCGTGGGTTTCCTGGCCTACGCTTCGGTGACCGTCTTCGGCGTTTCGATCCGGAATACGATTACCTGGATCATCATGCTGGCCTGCTGTTTCCTGACTTTTTTCTATTTCCGCTTTCCGTGGATTTTTCCTTCCCTGATCATTGGCAGCGGCATCGTTACCAACCTCAGCCGGAAGCGTATTCCGCAGCGCGAGATTAAGCCGCGGAAGATCAAGTGGGGAAACATATGGTTATTTGCATTAATATTTATTTTCGCGGGTGTTTTGTCGGAGGCTGCCCGTAAGAACGACTGGGCCCAGCGTAAGCCGATCAATCTTTTTGAGAACACTTATCGGATGGGGAGCCTGGTCTTTGGCGGTGGTCATGTGTTGATGCCGATGATGTATGAGCAGTTTTCGGTACGTCCGGAAGCGGTGCGCCCGGAGAATCAGAAGGTGGTCCGGATCGATAAGCAGGATATGATGACGGGTATCGGCCTTGTGCGCGCAATGCCCGGGCCGGTGTTTTCGATCGGTGCTTTTACAGGCGGAATGGCCTTGCGCGATGAGGGGCCACTATGGCAGTTGGTTGGCTGCATCATCGGCATGGTGGCGATCTTTCTGCCCAGTGCCTTGCTGGTACTTTTCTTCTTCCCGATCTGGAACAACCTGAAAAAGTACGCTGCCGTTTATCGTTCGCTTGAAGGGATCAATGCGGCAGTGGTGGGGATCATGATTGCGGCCACCTTCTACATTGCCGCCGATGTGTCGTTGTTTAGCCTCCAGCAGTTGAGTCTGGTGAATGCTGCCGTGATTGTCGGTACGTTTTCGTTGCTCTACTTTACGCGCCTGATTTCACCAGTGATTGTGGCCGCCTGCTTGCTACTCGGCTACTTTCTCTGAGCCGGCGTCGGCAGATTTCAGTGTCGGATTTCTTTTTTTGACTGAAGACTTTATTAGGTTCTCAGCGTGTAGCATGCTACATCATTTCTCCGCAGGCAATTCATTTACGATAGAAGCGGCTGCGTTCGATTTCATCGGCTACCACATCGGGTACCAAGTAGCGGATGGACTTGTTTTGCTGGATCAGCTGGCGGATGTGGGTTGCCGATATTTCGAGCAAGGGTGCCTGTAGTACGGTTACCCGGGCGCCATAGGTTTGCTCCACCGGGAATCCGGGCCGCTCGTAAACCAGGAATGGGTAGTGGCGGATGAGCACCTCGCTATTTTTCCATTTGCCCAGATTTTGAAAGCTGTCGCTTCCCATGACGATCTGGAACTGGTAATTCGGATGCTTTTCCTGCAGGTGCGCCAAGGTATGCGCGGTGAAGGAGGGGCGGGGCAGGGAGAATTCTACTTCGGAAGCCCGGAAGCGATCATCATTTTCGATTGCCTTTCGAACGAGGTGCAGCCGGTCGTGCTCATTTAGCAGGGTAGCCGATGGCTTAAACGGATTTTGGGGAGAAACCACGAACCAGAGCTTTTGGAGGGCCACTTCGTTGAGGACGTGGTTTGCGATGATCAGGTGACCAATATGGATCGGGTTAAAAGACCCAAAGTATAGTCCTACTTGCATGACTAGCGCTCGATGATAATTTCCTGTGCTTCATTCTTCCGCAGGCTCAGTGAGTATCCTGCAACCCGGATTGATATGGGGTCGCCTAGTGGAGCCACTTGTTCCACCACCACTTCCTCGCCAGGGAGGCATCCCATTTCCATCAGTTTCAATTCCAGTTCCGAGCTGTTGAAGCTGTGGATATAAGCCCTTTCTCCCTGTTTCAGTTCCGATAGTCGCATAAGGTAGTAAAAGGCCAAAGCTAAGCCAAGACCTTGGGGAACGTTTCCGAATTTTGGAGAATGAAGCCTGCAAAGCCCCAGATTCGTTTTCAATTTGCCGATCTCCGCTTTTCCTTGAAAGAGCGTACCCGCTTAAAAGCCTTTTTGCTGCATCTGGCCGAGGAAGAGGGGCGGAGGGTCGAAGCGGTGCACTACATATTCTGCACAGATGCTTATCTGCTGGAGATTAACCGGAGCCACCTCAACCACGATACTTATACCGACATCATTACCTTCCCTTATTCGGAAGCAGGCGCGCCCTTACACTCCGATATCTTCATAAGCGTGGAGCGTGTCCGGGAGAACGCACTGGCTTTCGATGTCGCATTTGAGACGGAGTTATACCGGGTGATGTTTCATGGGTTGCTGCATCTCTGCGGCTATAAGGATAAGTCGAAAGCCGAGGTACAGCTGATGCGGCAGCGGGAAGACTTCTGGCTTGCCGCCTATTCCCGTTTCACGTGAAACGGTGTGTTCCGATAAAGTTCTTGTATGCGTTTCACGTGGAACCATTTCCATTTCAAGATGGCGGGCCTTGTTGTCCCGGGGCTGATGGTTAGTTTTCAGCATCACGCCTTAACAAAAGATCCGTCCAAAGGGCTCCTGATCAAAAGTGCGCCATGCGATCAATCAAACAGTGGGCGCCGTTTTCGGCAAGTTATTCTCTTTGTTCGTCCGCTAGCGGATCTGTTTACAAGCACCCGTGTTAGCATCCATTCACGATACCTGGTTTCTGCGTTGCTGAAGGGTGCCTGCGCCGACCGTTTTCGGTCCGCCGACACCCTTTTTTATGTGCACTTCTCTGGTTTCTGGTTCCGTCCGATCCGCTTTGAGGTTGCTGCTCGCTTGTGGGTACCAAAAGGGTACTCTAGGAAGGTGGTGCAGAATGTTCCGGAAGCCGTGTTGATCATGCGTTCATTGAGCGTGTCGATTGCTTTTCCGTTCTTGCCGATCGGGTTGGCAGGATATGCCAGTTCCTTGCTTAACGCAGCAAACGTTTCACGTGAAACCACTTCTTGTTCCTGTGCGCCGCGTTTCACGTGGAACTCGGCTTTTGTTTTAACAGGGTACCCCTTTGAGGTTCCCTATTTTTGCAGCCTTATGTTTCCTGTTTACGATGTTATTGTGGTAGGAGCGGGTCACGCGGGTTGTGAAGCTGCTGCCGCTGCGGCCAATATGGGTTCGCGTGTGCTTCTGATTACCATGAATATGCAGACGATAGCCCAGATGAGCTGTAACCCGGCCATGGGTGGTATTGCAAAAGGTCAGATTGTTCGGGAGGTGGATGCTTTGGGTGGCTATTCGGGTATTGTATCCGATGCCTCTATGATCCAATTCCGGATGCTTAACCGGTCGAAGGGACCGGCAATGTGGAGCCCACGAACCCAGAATGACCGGATGTTATTCGCACTTAAGTGGCGCGAACTGTTGGAGCAGACTCCCAACCTGGACATGTACCAAGACATGGTCAAGGGTTTGATCGTTGAGGGACATAAAGTTCAGGGCGTGGTTACCGGAATGGGCCACGAAATCAAGGCACATGCGGTGGTGCTGACGAACGGCACATTTCTGAACGGCGTCATCCATATAGGAGAGAAGCGTATCGGGGGCGGGCGTGTTGCTGAGCGCGCCGCAGAAGGTATAACCGAGCAATTGGTTAGTCTTGGTTTTGAAAGCGACCGCTTGAAAACCGGAACGCCTCCTCGTGTCGACGGGCGTTCGCTCGACTATAGCAAAATGGAAGAGCAGAAAGGGGATGAAGAAGTCGTCGGCTTCTCCTACCTGGACACCCCCAAGCCGAAAGAACAACGGTCCTGCTGGATCACTTATACCAGTACCGAAGTGCACGAGATCCTGAAGACCGGGTTCGACCGCAGTCCTATGTATACCGGACGCATCGAGGGAACAGGTCCTCGCTACTGTCCCAGTATTGAAGACAAAATCAATCGCTTCGCGGAACGGGAACGCCATCAGCTTTTCGTGGAGCCCGAAGGTTGGAATACGGTTGAGATTTACGTGAACGGTTTTTCGACCTCCCTACCTGAAGAAGTACAGTATGAGGCCCTGCGTATGGTGCCCGGCTTCGAGCAGGTTCGCTTCTACCGTCCCGGTTATGCCATCGAATACGATTATTTCCCGCCGACGCAGCTTCGCTATAGCCTGGAGACAAAAGGGCTGGACAATCTCTTCTTTGCCGGACAAATCAACGGTACAACCGGTTACGAGGAAGCCGCTTGCCAAGGGTTGATGGCCGGGATGAATGCCCACCTCAAGGTGCGCGGTGAAGCGCCCCTGATCCTGAAGCGCAGCGAAGCCTATATCGGCGTGCTTATCGATGACCTGATCAGTAAGGGTACGCAGGAACCGTACCGGATGTTCACTTCCCGCGCCGAATTCCGTACCCTGCTCCGGCAAGACAATGCCGACCTACGTCTTACCGAGCTCAGTCATCGTCTTGGCCTCGCCTCCGACGAGCGGATGCAGCGCATGCTTCAAAAGCGGAACGAAACGGAGCGCATCCGCAACTACTTCTGCACAACGCAGTTGGAACCTGCCGAGATCAATGAGTATTTTGCCGGCATCGGGAGTGCTGCCATCACGGAAAAGCAAAAGCTCGACAAGATCATTCTCCGCCCTAATGTGCAACTCGAAGCGATCATGCACTCGGTGCCGCGTGTTCAGAGGGACCTGGAAGAGTACCTGCCAGAAAGCAGGGAGCAGGCAGAGATCCAGGCTAAGTACCAAGTGTATATCGAGAAGGAGCGCGAGCTAGTTGCGCGCATGGGTCAGATGGAAACACTGGCTATCCCCGAGCAGTTCGACTTTTATCGCATCCAGTCGCTAAGTATAGAAGCCAGGGAGAAGCTGAGCAAAGTGCGGCCGCAGACCCTGGGCCAGGCCAGCCGTATCTCCGGGATCAATCCCAGCGATATTCAGATCCTGATGGTTTACATGGGACGCTGATCCCAGTCGCCTGTGTCCGGATGTTGTATGCGGATAAAGATCGCGGTGAAGACCGCACGCTATCTGCAAGGGCGTATTGGGACGCAAAGCCGAAGCGGCCCTTCTCCGCCGTACTCAGAAAAAGACGACGAGCAAAGAGTGTAGTATCCGGCTCGTTGCGCCAGGTGCGCTCCTCTGCATTGCTCCCTTATCCAAGGTTCCTTCTTTCATGACGGTAAGGTTTACTGCCACCGTAGTCTTGGGTAACACAACACTAGCGCTTTCTGGGAACCCAGCCCTCCTGATCGTTCACACGTACGTATGCAAAATTTCCAGAATACCCGAGAATGCGCAGGGTGACAGGCCCTGGTATCCGGTTTTTTCGCGCTGCGGCCGGGTGGGGTTGGTCCAATAAAGCCAGTGAATCGGATTGGATGAATGTACTCAGTTGATTATCAACTGTTTGTAGATTTTCTTGTGTTACTTTCCCACGCAAAGACGTACCCGGCACGTCCACGAGCGCTTGGGACTCATCGCGGTCGGTTACCCACACAATGCTTTGTGCGGGAAGACGTAGACCCGCGATCCGCGTTTCATTTTTAAGACGCTGCCACTGCGGTAAGGGCAGGTCGGGTATCCGGCCGGGCTCTTTAATCTGCGGGTTTACAAAGGGCAGGGGATCGATGGCGCCACCAAAGGTGTAGATGCCAAAATGCAGATGAGGAGAGGTGCTACGGGCGTTTCCGGTGTTGCCTACCGTTCCGATCTGCTCACCTTCTTTGACCTGCTGCCCTGCGCGAACCTGCTGTTCATCCAGGTGGGCATAGTACAGATTCAGGGAACGTCCTTCCACCCGTTGCCAGACCACTTTACCACCAACGGCAGTTTCTTCGACCCGGCTTATGGTGCCGTTGGCACAAGCTACGACGGGCGAACGCCGGGGCGCAAAAATATCAATGCCCTCATGCCGGCGCGCGCCACCATCGCGGGCATCGCCCCACACACTGCCAACCCGGCCTTTGGGAACAGGATAGGCAAGGGAAGGTGCCAACACGATACTCAGGGTATACTCCCCGCTATGCAGCAATTCGGGTTGCAGGCGCAGGATAAAGGTCCCCGCTTCGTCGATGGCATGCGTAAAACGGTTTTGAGTGCTATCCGGAATAAAGGCTTTTACCCGCTCGCCATTTCCCCGCAGGTGCCAGAGTTCGGTATACAACAGAAAGCGGGAAGCGCTTCTTTTTTCGACCTGGAAACGGAGTTCTGCGCCGCGGGGCGCATGGAACTGCAGACCTATGGACCGCGGATCTTCAGCAGAAAAATAACCACGTTGCCGGTAGGGGAGGCTTACCAAAACTGGGGCCTGAAGTGCCTGATCGTAGGCGCGGAACCAGCGGTCACCGAGAGTAGTGTTGCGCAATCCCGCATCGGAAAGCTTTTGGGCAAATTGCTCCAGCGGCGTTGGCTTACTGAAAAGGCCACGACGTGTCTTGCAGGCAGTAGTGCCCAGCATCAAAGCAACAATACAAAGCAACAGGAAACGGTTCATTGTCGGAGCTTGTAGGCACAATGCCTCAAAATTTCTGCCAACATGCATCACCGTTAGCCCGGCTGTTGGGCAAAGAGGCGATGGTTCAACACCGCGCGGATCTCGCCGAAGGTATATTCGTCGCCCAGCTTGTTTTTGATCAGCCCCAGGCTTTCCGTACCTACCTGGTTCATTACTTCGAGGATATGCTCCACCTTATCTGAAGGCACTACCTCTGTAATCTGAAGGCGGCCTTCCCGCACAAAGCCGGCCAGGTGGCCTTCGATGGTGCTGATGGCCAGGTTGCGCAGGGTGGCGATCTCTTCAATGCTCTTGCCTTCCGAAAACAGTTCTAACGTAAGCTCCTGGCTGCTGCCCTTTTCGGGCTTGCCGCGCGGCGCCTCCCTGCGGGCCTCGGGTTGTTCGGCCGGATTAAATCGCTGGTAAAGGGCGAAGTCATGAAAAAAGGTCATTGTTCCGTAATGTGCCGTGATCAGTCGCTGGAGTTGTTGCCAGATAAAGCCTTCCAGGGCGCGTACTTCCATCTTGTATCGCTTGACCCGGGCATTATGGTGTATTTCCCGCAGGTGATCCTGCACGGGCTGCAGGAGTTCGTGCCCGATAAGTGCGGCAAAGTAGCCGATGGCTTTACCCATGCGTTCGCTCAGGATTTCGGTGCGGCCGCTGGCCTGCATGTCATCCAGGATCCCGGCGAGTTGCATCTGAAACTTCCGCGCGGTCTCGGCGCCCTGCCGGGCTTTATCGTAGACGTCCTGCGCCATTTTCAGCGTGCCCTCCACATCGGACAGCTTTTTCTCCGGCACCAGGGTCACCCATTCCCAGAGCTGGGTAACCAGTTTGCTCCAGTCGAAGAGCCGGAGCAGCTCCTGCGCCCAGAAGCGGTATTTCTCCTGTTCGAGCTTGTGGAAAAGGACTTCTTCATCGGGGGCTTCCTGGGCAAAAGCCAGCACACGCGGATCGGTGGCGATGGCACCGGCATGGATCCGCGAGCGTAAGATCATCCCCTCCATCGACGTGCAGCGGCTCAGGGCAACGTATACCTGTCCGGGGGCAAAAGAAGAACCCGCATCGATCACGGCCCGGTCGAAGGTGAGGCCCTGGCTTTTGTGGACCGTAATGGCCCAGGCCAGCCGCACCGGGTATTGCTTAAAGGAACCCAATTCTTCTTCTTCGATGTCGTCGTTTTCTTTGTTGTAGGTGTAGCGGATATTTTTCCAGGTTTCTTTTTCCAGTTTCAGGTCGGCACTTCCGTCGGGGAAGGAAACCGTGATTTCATCATTCAGGATCCATTTGATCGTTGCGATCCTGCCATTATAAAAGCGGCGCTCTGCATCGTTCTTGATAAACATGACCTGAGCACCCTCTTTCAGCTGCAGCTCACGGTCTGTGGGCAGCGCTTTGTCCGAAAAGTCACCGGTTAATTCTGCCCTGAAGGTGTGCAGGCTGCCTGGCAGGCGATCCAGTTCAGCCCGGTTCAGCTGGTCGGCCTTGCGGTTATGTGTCGTAATGGTGATGTAGGGAGCCGTGCTATCCGGCAACTGGTCGGGCCGGCAGCGTTCATTGAGCGTTTCCAGGTCGAGCGGCGGGGCCGCATTGTTGCGGATGCGGTTCAGGATGTCGATAAAGGCCTGCTCGTTTTGCCGGTAAATTTTCTGCAGTTCCACATAGAGGGGCTTTGCTTCGGCCATCACCTTTGCGCTGAAGAAAAACGGGCTTTCGTAGTGCTGCTGCAAGAGCGACCATTCATCACCCTGCACGACGGGCGGCAACTGAAAAAGATCGCCGATGTACAGTACCTGTACGCCTCCGAAGGGAAGCCCTGCGTTTTTGCGAAAATGGCGCAGGATGGCGTCGATGGCGTCGAGCATATCGCAACGCATCATGCTGACCTCGTCGATGATCAGCAGTTCGAGTTCTTCGAGCAGGGTGCGTTTTTCCTTGCTCAAGCGGATGTTCTTGAACAGGCTATGACGGTCGGTAACTTCCACATTCGACTGCTGGCCGCTCCGGTGAAAGGAGCCCGGGATAAAAATGCCCAGGGGTAGCTGGAAAAAGGAATGCATGGTAACCCCGGCCGCGTTGATGGCGGCCACGCCTGTAGGAGCTACCACGACCGCGCGCTTGCGGGTATGTTCCTTCACGTAACGCAGAAAGGTCGTTTTACCGGTTCCTGCCTTTCCGGTCAGGAACAGGTGCTGGGTAGTATGATTGACCAGGTCGAGGGCGAGTTGAAAAAGGGTATTGCTGGTATCTCTTGCTTGCATGGGACTGTCTATAAAGGTACGAAACAGGACCGGCCTCGGCAAGGCTGCAGAATAACATTAACGTAATGGCGCCGGACAGTTATTTAGTGAAGAAGCTGCCCTGGCGTCGAAGAAAGAAAAGAAGCCGCGCCTCCGGATGGCACGGCTTCGCAGGCTTTACTCTGCACCCTTCCTGTTAATGGGCAAGAGTTCGTTCACCACCACTTCGGTGATCAACTTCTGTTGCCCCTGTTTGTCGGTGTAGGTACGGCTGACCAGCTTGCCTTCCACCACCACTTCCCTGCCTTTTGCGAGCATGCGTTCGGCGACATCGGCCATTTTGCCCCAGGCCACGATATTGTGCCACTGGGTTTCGGTGACCTGCTCGCCCTGTGCGTTGCGGTAACGCTCACTGGTGGCCATGCTGAAGGTTGCCTTCTTGCGGCCGCTTTCAAAAGTGGAAATTTCGGGGTTCTGGCCCAGGTTGCCAATCAGCTGTACCCGGTTACGAAGTGCATACATAGTCGGTTGTTTTTCAGGTTACACATTGAGGTTCTACCATGGCTCCGTGGCGCCCCGGAACCACTGTAAAAATGCACCTGCACTGATGGGAAAAACGTTTTTTAACCGTTTTTTCCCGGAAGAAAACGGGAAAAAACACATGGAAACGACTAGTCCGGTGACGTAGCTTCGAAAGCACACGGATGCGAGGAAACGATCCGGTAGAAAAATCACCGACTATGAACAACACCCGCAACTGCCTGCTCTGCGGACATCCCGTTCGCGGACGCAGCGACAAGAAATTCTGCAACGATTATTGCCGTAACGGTTACAACAATGCGCGCAGCGCGCGCGACCAGGTCCTGGTGCGGCAGGTCAACGGCGTGCTGCAGCGCAACCGGCGCATCCTGGCCGCTTTGTTGTCCGAAGCTCCAACGGCAAGAGTGCTGCGTGAGGAGCTGCTGCTCCGCGGTTTCCAGTTTCATTATGCTACCCACAGTCTCAAACGCCAGGGACAGGTGTATCGCTGCTGTTATGAGTTTGGGTGGACCGAGCTGCCCGAAGAACGGCTCCGGCTGCTGCGCCTGCGCTAGTGCTCATTGCCGGAGCGCATCGATGAAGCTGCGGATCCGTTGGATATCCTTGATCCCCGGACTGCTTTCGAAACGGCTGCTGATATCGATGCCGGCAAGATCTTTGGCCGCCGGATCGTTGAGAAAGTCTTTGATGCTGGCAAGATCGTCCGGCGCAATGCCGCCGCTGAGCAGGTAGGGCTTCTGAATGTCGACGCCCCGCAGGCGGTTGCAGCTAAAGCGCCGTCCGATGCCGCCATGTAGTGCCGGGTTTTCGCGCTCTCCAGGGGGCGCTGGTACCCCCGAATCGAGCAGCAGCAGATCGGTGCAGGACCAGTAATCTTTGATGGTCCACAGCACATGATCGTTTTCTACAAAGCGAAAGGCTTTGATTACATCGATATGCGGCAAAATGCGCTCACACTCGTAAGGGGTTTCATGACCATGCAGTTGCACCATGTCAAGTCCCCATTCGTCCACACAGCGCATGATCTCATCATAGCCTGCGTTTACGAACACGCCTACCTTGTACAACGGAATGCGGCGTCTGCGTATATCGGATCCGCTCATCCCGAAGCGTTGCGCATGTCGGACACTGGGCGGGTAGAAAATAAATCCGGCGTAGCGGATACCGAGAGCGGCCAGTTCATCGAACTGTTCCAGCGTTGTGATGCCACATACTTTCAGGTTCATGTTTCTTTTGCTTGATGGTGAGCAGCAAAAGCAATCGTATGAGGCCGGGGCCGGATTAAAGATAGGAAAGCCCCCTGAAAAAAGCCAGCGTACCCTCCGGGCAAACCCGACTATTCGCTGAACCGGAGCACAGGCCTGGACGGATTTCTGAGTCCGGAAACACGCTTATTCATCATCACTGACGGATGCCCGGTCGCCGCCGATTAGGCGCTCCTCACTGCTGCTGCGGTCATACTCCTCGGCTTCGCGACGGATCGTTTGCTGCAGGGCCTCTTCGGTACCCGATGCCGGCACGGGTGATCCGTCTCTTTCATTCTGCTCCCAGGTTTCGCGCACATTGTTCAGCTCCCTTCCTTTATGCTTCGGTTCCATAAATGTCTTTTAGCGATTAGCTGTTCCGAAAATTGTGCCTTTTGCAGAAGCCACTCCCAGGGTTTCCGTAAAAAAAAATTAATGTCGGAACCAGGCTTCCGACGCGGGTTTCCCGTGGCGGGCACTTTTTTCTCTTTTGCAAACGGCCCCGCTCCATGAAAATAAAATGCCGCCACCCGGAGGTGACGGCATTTCAAAAAATACGTTCTGTATTGCTTAGCGCTGCTGGGGCTGTTCCAGCAATTTGAAGAACTGGTCGAGCTGGGGCAGGATGACGATACGCGTGCGGCGGTTCGCGGCCTTACCGGCAGGCGTGTCATTGCTCTGCAGGGGCAGGAACTCACTGCGGCCACCGGCCGTCATGCGCTTGGGTTCGATGCGGAACTGGTTCTGCAGAATGCGTACCACCGAAGTGGCGCGCTTGGTGCTCAGGTCCCAGTTATCGAGGATACAGGCATTGCTGATGGGCACATTGTCGGTATGTCCTTCCACCAGGAATTCAATTTCCGGCTTGCTGTTCAGCACCTGGGCCACTTTACCCAGTACGTTCATGGCAGCGGGGGTCACATCGTAGGAGCCGCTCTTGAAAAGGAGCTTGTCGGAAATAGAAATGAAAACGGCGCTCTTTTCGACCTGGATTTCGATATCCGTGTCATTGATATCCTTCAGAGCGCTCTTCAGGTTCATCACCAGGGCCATATTCAGCGAGTCTTTACGCTGCATGGCGCGCTGCAGGTCCTGGATATAGGCGTCTTTGGAGCCGATATTTTCGAGCGACTTCTTGATGCTTTCTGCCTGCGATGCCGAGATAACGGACAAATCGCGGAGCTGGTTGACCATCAGGTTGTTGTTTTCCTTGGCGGCAGTCAGCTGCTGGCGGGTGGTCTCCAGATCACTTTCCAGGCGGGCACGGCGGCGTGCAGCTTCATCGGCCTCGTCGCGGCATTTTTTCAGATCGGTTTGTACCTGCGTATAGAAACCATTCAGTTCATTGTATTTGGCCTGCTCAGCGGCGAGCTTTTTCTTGCTGACACAGGAAGCCATGCTGGCTGCGAGTACAATACTTCCGAAGAGTTTGAGTCCTTTCATACGTGCGTTATTGATGTGTTTTGTAACGGGCTCAAAGATAACAGCACCGTTGCGCTGCCCGGGCATCAAAACGTTAAAATGTTTTTTGATAAAAATGCGCATGGTGAACGGAACCGCCTTTACTTTGCATTACTATACTGAAATGGTAGACTTTTATTTTTCTTCCTGTACGGGCCCTTGCCGCTGTTGTTGGTGCTGATCTGCCCGGCCATCGTCTACTCTTTTTTCCACTTTCAAAATCATTTATGAGCAAACCCATTGGTGTTCTATATGAACACCCCGACTGGTTCCGTCCATTATTCGAAAAGCTCGAAGCGCGTGGCCTTCCCTATGAGAAGATTCATGCCGGCTTTCATCATTTCGATCCTATGGCGGAGCCACCCTTTTCTGTAGTGATCAACCGCGTCAGTTCTTCGTCTTACCTCAGGGGACACACGCAGGCAATTTTCTATGCCAACGACTACCTCGCTTATCTGGAAGCATGCGGTGTACGTGTTATCAACGGAACAAGGGCTACTGAAATTGAAACGTCCAAAGCCCTGCAACTGCTGCTGTTCCGGAAGCTGGGCATTTCCTTTCCGCGGGCACTTGTCGTGAATCATCCTGCGCAGATACCGGAGGCGGCCGCACAGCTGCGCTTCCCGGTAGTCGTAAAGCCCAATATCGGTGGCAGTGGTGCGGGAATCCTGCGCTTCGATACGCCCGAAGAACTGGAGGCAGCCGTTGCTGCAAACAGTATTGACCTGGGTATCGACCATACCGCACTGGTACAGGAGTTCATTCCCGCGCGGGGCGAACACATCCACCGCGTGGAAACCTTGAACGGAAAGTTCCTCTACGCGCTCAAGGTGTATCCGCCCGGGAACAGTTTCAACCTGTGTCCGGCTGAAATCTGCCAGGTCCCCGAAACGCAGCCCAACCCTGCCAACCCTGAGGAGGGCCTGCTCTGCCTTACCACCGCTGTCAAAAAAGGTATCCGCGTGGAGCCGTTTACGCCTCCTTCCCAAATCATTGCCACCGTAGAGCGTGTAGTGGCGGAGGCGGGCATCGACGTCGGGGGCATCGAATACCTCATCGACGACCGCACGGGCGAGGCCCTCTTCTACGATGTGAATGCGCTTTCCAATTTCATTGCCGATGCGCCCAATGTAATCGGCTTCGATCCCTTCGACGACCTGGTGGATCTGATTGTGAAAGGTGAGCGGTGAGTGCTTGCCTGGATAAGGCAACCCGGGCAATAGCTATGCACCATTGACCATTCACCGCTGCTGCCTGATCTATGACTAATAAAACCCAACAAGATGCAATTTGGATACTGGTTACCTGTATTTGGCGGCTGGCTCCGCAATGTAGATGATGAAGGCATGGAAACCAGCTGGGCCTACGTGCAGCGGCTGGCTCAAAGGAGCGAAGAGCTGGGCTACGACCTGGCTCTGATTGCCGAACTTTTCCTGAACGATATCAAAGGGATGGCCGCTCCATCGCTCGATGCCCTGACCACTACCGCAGCGCTTGCCGCGGTAACGAAACGGCTGGAGCTGATGGTGGCCGTACGTCCTACTTTTCATAATCCCGCCCTCTTCGCCAAGCAGGCGGCCAATATTGCCGCCATCAGCGGCGGGCGGCTGTCGCTGAACGTCGTGTCGAGCTGGTGGAAAGATGAGGCGCTCAAGTATGGCATCGCTTACGAAGAGCACGACGACCGCTATGCCCGCATGGAAGAATGGATTTCGGTGGTGCAGGGCCTTTGGCACAGCGATGATTTTTCTTTTGCCGGGAATTATTACCAGGTGCAATCGGGCATCCTGCAGCCCAAGCCGGCGGTAGCGCCGCTGCTGTATGCCGGCGGCGAATCGGAAGCCGGTAAAAACCTGATTGCGCGGATGTGCGGCGGGTATGTGATGCATGGCGACGATCCGGAAACCATTGGTCGCCGCATCGCCGATGTGCAGGAGCGGCGCGACCGCCTGCGCCTGCCGCCCATGCGTTTTGGCGTGGCGGCTTATGCCATTGTGCGCGACACCGAGGCCGAAGTGAGAAAAGAGCGCGACCGGATCACCAACGTACAGGCATCGGCCAGAGGTTATGGCAACTACCAGCAGTGGATCAACGGAACCCAGCTCGAAAAAAGGGTTTCCCTCGAAGACTATTCTGTTTCGAACCGGGGCCTGCGCAGCGGACTGACCGGCACGCCGGAGCAGGTGGCCGAACAGATCGATCGCTTTGAGCGGGCAGGCGTCGACTTTTTCCTGCTGCAGTGTTCGCCGCAGCTGGAGGAGATGGAACGCTTTGCCGGAGCCATGGAACTGTGCTGACCTTGCAGGATTCCACCGGGTCTACCTCGGCTGATAAACCAAAACGCCTTACTTTAGCGCCATAAATACAGATACATGAAACGCTTTCTTACCCTTTTTCTGATGGTGTGTGCGGTTTCTGCCCAGGCTCAGCGCTCCGAGCTGCGCGTAGGAGCAGTGGCTACTTTCAACCAGACCGGCTTTGGCTATCCCTCCATGGGCTATGGTGGCGAGGTGGTTGCCACGCAAAGCTTCGGCGGACATTTCCGCGCCGGTGTCGGCATACAGGGTTATAATATGGATGAGCTCGGCTTTGTTGCTCCCTTCTTCGGAACGGTGGGTGGACAGGTCGGCCGCTTTTTTATCCATGCCGATCCAGGCTATATGCCGATTTCACTGACCACCGTAAAGAACGGCCAGGCCGTGCAGCAGCGCGGTGGTTTCTATATCGGTGGTGGCGTGAAGGCTGACCTGCCTTTCAACCTCTACCTCAACGTGCAGTATAACGACTTCCCGCTGAAGCTCGTACCGGGCGACTCGAAGCGCACCAGCGCCGTTGGCGTATCGCTGGGCTATCGCTTCGGCAAATAAGCAAACCTTTTTTTCAGAAGCCCGGAACGCAGTATTCCTGTTTCCGGGCTTTCTTATGCCCCTTCTCCGCGCGTCAGGTCCTCCGCCTCCTGCGCCTCCTGTGCGTCGGGCATATCCTCGATATTGCCGCCCTCTCTCAGGTAGGTTTCTGCCTTTTCGTTGAGCAGCTGATCGTGTTGTTCGGGAACAGCGCCCGCCGGCAGCGGATTACTGGCATTGCCCCGCGAACCTGTGCCGCCGCGCCCTTCTTTTTCCGGATCGTTCATACCGTTCATTTTGATCGGTAAACGCGGAAAAACCATGCCAGCCCTCTCCCTTGCCCAAGCCCGTGTGTGGATGGGCTTACCCAGCTGCGGCGGCGACTTTCCCCAGCCGGGAATCGCCCGAAAAACGACAAAGGGCTCGTAGCCACCTAATTAACGTGTTATGCACATTTCCCCAATTGCGGTTGTGCATTTGCGTGCATAAATTGCTTAGCGTTTCATTGTCAGCTGTTTGCCGGCAGGAGGCGCCCGTCTGTTCTGTCGCTGGCCTGCGCTTTACAGCGATAAGGGCATGAGCCCCCAGCGTAAAACCACCGGAAAGAAGGCTTTTCGGAAGCCCCAGGCATCTCCGCCTGCGCGCAAGCGTCCCAAGGTGCTTGTGGTGCCGCCGGCAAAAAAGGGGATGGATTATGCGGGCTTGCTGAAGCGCCTGCTGCGGCCTTATGCGGGCGAACCCCGGGTGCCCGCACCTCGTGGGCTGCAGCCCATGCTGGCAACCGCCGCCGCCGAAGCCTTCGACGACGAGGGGTGGCAGTTTGAGATCAAGTGGGATGGTTACCGGGCGCTGGCCTGCGTTCAGAACGGAAAGGTGGCCCTGCGCTCGCGCAAGGACCGGCCGCTGAACGAGGCCTTTCCCAACATCGTAAACGCCCTCCGCGCCTGGAATCTCCCGGCCGTCATCGACGGCGAGGTGGTGGTGCTCGACGACGAAGGCCGCTCCCGTTTCAGCGCCCTGCAGCGCTCGAAAGGGCTACCCCAGGGCCAGTTATTCTACTATGTGTTCGACCTGCTTTGGATCGGCGGGATCGACCTGCGTGGAAAGCCACCGCGTGAGCGGCGTGCCCTCCTGAAGCAATTGCTGCCTGAGGGCGGACCCTTGCGCTACAGCGATGCCATCGAAACCTATGGTACCGATTTCTTTGAGCTGGTGAGGAAAAACGGGCTCGAGGGCATGATCGCCAAGCAGCTCAATTCGGTGTACCTCGACGGGCGCCGGAGCAGCAGCTGGCTCAAGATCAAGGCGGTAAACCGGCAGGAGGCGCTGATCTGCGGCTTCACGCGGAAGCAGGATACCGACCGCCTCTTCTCCTCGCTGGTGCTGGGCGTGCCCGAAGGTGAGGGCTTTCGTTACATCGGACAGGTGGGTACGGGTTTCAGCGCCGCCGAACAGGAGGCCCTGATGCGCCGCATGACACCGCTCATCACCCGCAGCTGCCCTTTTGCAACGGAGCCCGATATGGCCGGACACACCGAGTGGCTGCGGCCTTTCCTGGTGGGGGAAGTAACGTATACCGAGGAAACACGCGACCGCCTCCTCCGGCATCCGTCCTTCAAAGGCCTGCGTCCCGATAAAACCATTCTCGATTTTCACCACGACCGGCCTAACGAGGCGCTGCTGATTGCCCCCGATGAACCGGAAAAAAAACTGCAGGCAGAAGGCAAACCCCTCCGGCTGACCAACCTGCAAAAAATCTATTTTCCGGACGATGGCTTTAGCAAGGGCGACCTGCTGAATTATTACAGTACCGTCAGTCCCTACCTGATGCGCTACATGAAAGACCGGCCGCAATCGCTGCACCGGCATCCCAACGGAATTCAGGGCAAAAGTTTCTACCAGAAGAATATGGCCGGAAGGCTCGAGAAGTGGCTGCATACCCACCGCCGGGTGAGCGCCTCGACGCTGCTGCCCAAATATTTCCTGGTTTGTCATGATGAAGCCCATCTTCTTTACCTCGTAAACCTGGGATGCATTGAGCTCCATCCCTGGCATAGTACGGTGCAGCAGCCCGAGCATCCTTCCTGGTGCGTCATCGACCTCGACCCGGGCGACCGTATCGGTTTTGATAAGGTGGTCGAGGCGGCGCTGGTGGTCAAAGACATCCTGGATGTGCTGGGTGTTGCATCGTTTCCGAAAACATCGGGGGCCACTGGCCTGCACATCTACCTGCCGCTCGGGCAGCGCTATAGCTACGAGCAGTCGCGGCAACTTGCCGAACTGGTGGCAAGGCTGGTGCATGCCGAACTGCCCGATACCACCAGCATCGAGCGCGATCCTAAAAAGCGTACCGACAAGGTCTATCTCGACTTCCTGCAGAACCGGCCGATACAAACCATCTGTGCACCCTACTGTGTGCGGCCGCTCCCGGGTGCACCGGTGTCGGCGCCCCTGCACTGGAGCGAGGTGGGGCCTGCATTGCACCCCGGAAACTTTCACCTGAAAAATATGGCCGGGCGTCTCCGCGCAGAGGGCGACCTTTTCGAAGGCGTGCTGCAGCGGGGTATCGACCTGCCGCAGGCCTTGCTACGATTGGACCGATGGACCGGCTGATTGGCTTTGTATAGAATGGTTGTTTGTTTTTCCGCTACCCGGAAAGCCCGATTGTAGAAATACAACGGGCTTTTCAATATGTAGAAGTCGTCACTAAATAGATCTGGTTAAATCCATTCAGCAGTTAGGGTGGGAATCAGTCGACATGTTCACGTGGTTACGTTAGAGTTAGAATGTCAGCGGTACGATCGCAATGGGTTTGGACGATTCTATCCTGAATCAACAAATTTCTGATTCCGAAGCACCGCACCTCGGAGAGGTGCTCTTTTGGTTGACCCCAACGCAAGGGGGCACCTTTGGTTGCAACCGTCAACCGAAAGACTACCCCTTCGGGGTAGCACGAAATCTTCCATCGCTCTTTGCCCCCGGTTTGTAACCCGAGGCTACCGAAAGGGCACCCTTCCAGGGTGCTCCCTGCCGGTGAACGATGTGTCCACACGATAGGGTTCCACGCGGGGTTACCTGAAGGGCACCTCGCAGAGGTGCGCTTCATTGTCGAACGAGGGAGAGCGTCTCCGTCGGTTCTGCGGTTACTTTTACTGCAAAGTCAAATAACCTTCCTGGCTAACTTGCCACTAGTTTAGATTAAATTTCTCTTGGACGATCAGGCTCTTTTCTTTTTCTGGCCGATGCTGGCTTTCAGCACTTCCATGAGGTCTTTGACGCCGGCGTCTTTCGGAGCGGCGGCAGGCGCTGCCTTCAGCTTGCGGCCACGGGCTTTGGCTTCAATGATGGCACGCAGTTCCTCCACGTAGGGATCCTGAAACTTCGATGCGTCGAAAGGCGCCGTGAGTTGCTTCACGAGCTGCAGGGCCAGCTGCAGTTCCTTGTCGGCAACGGCCGCCTGTTCGTCCATGGCCGGAAGGGCGCGTAGTTCTCCGGCATAGCGCAGCTGGGCCAGCACCAGGCGGTCGCGATAGGCGCGCAGCAGGCAGATATGCGTGCGTTGCCGCAGCGGAAAGGCAGCTACGCCCACGAGGCCGCTTTTCTCCAGCGCACGCTGGAGCAGGGCATAGGTTTTTGCGCCGCCTTTGTTCGGCACCAGGTAATAGGGCTTCTCAAACAGTAACGGATCTACCTCTTCCAGTTTGCTGAACTGCAGGATGTCGATACTGTCCTTTTTCGATGGCCGCACTTTTTCAAAGTCGGCATCATCCACGACCACGAAGCGGCCCTTTTCGTATTCATAGCCTTTCACGATGTCTTTGTAGGCCACCTCCTTACCGCTGCTCTCGGCCACCCGTTTGTAGCGGATAGGACTATGGTCTTCTTTGGCGAGCGAATGAAATTTGATTTCTCCTTCGCTGCTCAGGGCACTGTGTAGTTTTACGGGAATGTTCACCAGCCCGAAGGCGATGGCTCCCGACCAGATGGTTTGCATAGACGCACGTTTTTCGGGTTCACACGATACCTGCTTTGTTGCAAACCGAAAGCCGTTTCGCCGCAAAGTGGATAAATGCCGCAACGGGTTCGGGGTCAGGCAGATCGCTGCTGCCGTTGCTTTGTTCTCCGGCCTTGCCGCTTTATTCAAACACGATCGTTGCTTTCAGCGAGGGGCTGAAATTGCGGAAAAGGTCGTTGAACAGGAACTCTGGTTCAAGACGGAAGCGCCAGGTTTCTACCCCGGGCAAACCCACCTTGATGGTTCGTGGCTGCAGCCAGGGGCCGCGGTGGCGGATCTGGTAGCCGATCGAAACGGTTTCATAATAGCGCCACTTACGATCATTCTTCGGGTCTTCATCGCGGCCGCTGTATTTAAAGGTCACAAAATCGTTGCGGTCGAGCGTGGTTTTTCCGTCGGCGCTGCGCCCAAAGAAAAAGAGGGGTTCCCAGAGAAGGCGATAGGTGTTGATGGTCCGGTCGGCATCGGGCCTCGGCTTCGGCCGCCATTCCAGCATCAGGCCGACACCTGCCGAGGGTACAAAACTGCCGCGGGCAAACTGCAGCCCGGTTTCGAGGGCAGGTAAAGGTGCCGAGCGGTGGCTGTAGTAGCGAACCTGGGAAGGACGTTGTTGCCTCCGGTCGACGTTGAAATGAAGGGTATGCCGGCTAAACGAGCCGTTTTTTCTGCGCCGCAGACTGTCGGTGGCTGTTTTCAGGCTTTGTTGCACCCAGAACAGGTCGGCCGTACTCAGCCTGTTCATATCGGGTAGTTGATTGAGCAAGAGGAGCAGCACCAGGGGTTGGGTCCATGACACAGGAACCTCCTGCCCCAGCTTTTCGGCTTTCCGCCGAAGCGCATCCGGAATACCTACCGGCACCTGCATCACGATGCGGAGCGTATCCATTTCCACCTTCACCTGTGCGGTATCGGTTCCGCGCAGCCGGAAAACCGTTTCGCGCTGGGGGTAGGTGAGGAGCCGGATCGTGGTCTCTGTGCGGCTGCTCACGACATCCACCCGACGGCTTGCCAGCTGGTCCTGAAGGCTGTCGGCAAAAGGCTGCAGTAGCTGCCAGGCTGCACGGATGACGGAGTCGATGTCGGGGATCCGGCCGGCCTGCAGGGGATTGCTCATTTCAACCACCAGTTGGTTGCCCCGCGGAAAGTAGTAATGAAACTTAACGGGAAGTTTGCCGGGAGCCGGATTGTTGAACAGCAGGCTGGTACGGTCGGCGGAATTATATGGGTCGCCGTTGGCAGTTTGGGCACAAAGCGGCCCCATTACGGTCAGGAAGACCGCCACTAAAGACAAATGCTTCATCGGTTATTCAGAATTTTTTCGGGAGAAAAGACCCCGGGAGCGGCGCTCCGGAGCGGGATATTCGGCACCGGCACGCGGTCCGGAATAGCCACGCAGGGGTATTCGCCAACCTTGCTGTGGTGCTTCATCACCCGACAGGAAATCGGCTGGCGCTGCTGATGGCAGGGAGCCGTCGTTGATATGAGCAATGCGGAAACGGCGCTGCGGGGGCGGCTGCACCAGGGCTGTTTCCGCTTCCGCATCTCCCGGTAAGCTGTCGGTTGATGCATCGGCCACCGGCGCAGGGTTCGCTGCTGTGTGCAGTGGCTCAGCCTCCCTGATGACTGCCGCTTTTTGCTTTATGCCGGCCAGATTCTTTACCACTGCGGGAGTTTCCTTTTGCCGTAATTCTACGGGCTGGACGCCCGGGTCGGCCGTTGTCGTTTCCACCTGTTCTCTGGGTTGCGGCACAAACACCGCTTCATCCGGTCGCGACCGGGAGTAGTAAAACCAGATTCCCGAAAGTGCCAGGAACACAGAAGCGGCGGCGCTCCAGGCTGCAATTCTGCGGCGACGTTGCTTCCGGTGCAGCACTTCCTCAATACCCATCCATGCAGAGCGCTCATCAAAACGGCTACCCGCAGGCAGCAATCCGTCGAGGCGTGCGGCCAGCATGTTATCGTGTTTTTCGGAGGGCATATTCCGGGTATTTACGGATGAGGGTTTGCTGCAGCAGGCTGCGCGCCTTGCTCAGTTGTGATTTGGAGGTGCCTTCGGAGATGCCGAGGAGGGCGGCGATTTCTTTATGGCTGTATTCTTCCACCGCATACAGGTTGAACACGGTGCGGTAGCCCAGGGGCAGTTGCAGGATTGCCTCGAGGATGTCGGCGGTGGCAAAGCGTTCGAGCGTATCCTCGCCGGCGGCCACATCGGCGGCATCTTCCAGGGCTACCTGCAAAAAGCTGTGTTGCCGGCGCAGGTGCATCAGGCATTCATTGATGAAGATCCGTTTGATCCAGGCCATGCTTGCGGCCTCGCTGTTGAACCGGAAGTGCTCCAGTGCGGCAAACAGCTTCAGAAAACCATTGTGCAGCACTTCTTCTGCCTCCACGTCGCTTTTGAGGTAGCGCCGGCACAATGCAAACAGGGGCCGTGCCAGCCGCTCGTAGAGCGCTTTCTGGGCGGCGGCTTTGCCGCGTCGGCTGTTATGAAGGAGTTGCTCGAGCGTCATCGTGTCTTCACCCGGATAAATGCCGGTTTGAAGATAAAGGTTGCCTGCCAGGGAATCTTCTTTTGTGCACGCGGGAAAAGCAGTTGATGCATTCCGATCCACGTTTCATGCGCCCTTCCCTTTCGGCCGGCCTTCAAAGAAGATAGGTTTGTTGTTCTAAAACCAAACACCATGCGTTTCCGCAAACTCCTGCCCCTCTGCTTTGTCACTGCGGGTACGGCCCTGGCCTTCACAGCCCATGATGTGCTCAACGACGTAGGCGCCACCATCACCGAAGTAAAAAAACAAACGGTGGAACAGGTGTACAAAGCTGAATATGCCCTGCCCTACATCCAACCGAAAGTGCGGAATGCCTGCAAGGCGCTGCCACCCGGTGTGCGGGAGGCTACCATGATCTCGCTGGGTAAGGTCGTGAAAGATTATGTGAACTCTCCCGAATTCGAGAAAGACTATTTCGCGCTGATCGAAAAGAACCGCCGCTACAACAGCCCGCTCCCCGATGACGAAAAGACGGCCGCTGAGCGCAAACGCCGCGAAGCATATTACCTCAGCCAGTTCACCCGCGACCAGCTGTCGGCCGAGGGCGCGCGCATGTACCTGAACGGACACCTGCAGCTGGCAGAAAGCATGCTGAAGCTGCTGAAGGATAACCCCGATATGCCCCTGGGGAAACTCACGAAGGCTGATTTTGAGCACATGCAGAAAGAGGTGAACCGCATCCGCCCGCTCGAGCAAAGCGATCCGGAAGCCTACCGGAAAGCTTATGTTTCCTACAAGGTAGACCAGGAGTTGCGCTCGGAACAACAATCCAAAACACAGGACCGCGAACGCGAACAAAACCAGATCGCGAAACAGCGCGACCATAAAGCGGTCATTCGCAAACAACTCGCGCGGTTTCTGGAGGAGAGCGCACAGGTCAACTTCAAAGCGGCCACCCGCCAGGAAGGTAAAAAAACCGTATTTGTTGACCCGGCCTACGAAGCCATGTCGCCCGAGTGGAAGTTCTATTTCCGCTGCGGACCGGAGGCTATCGGCGGCGCGCGGAAATTTGCGCAGCAGTGGCTGAAGGAACTCAACTGACGCCTGGCTTGTTGAGCTTTTCCGTCAAAACCTGAAGAATAGATGCCTCATCCTAAGCGGATCGGCCCGGATGGCTTATCTTCATGGGTCAATAGTTTAACTGAGCAATGAAGCGTACCGATTTCGTTTATGTGAACACTCCCGAGCCGCATCGCGGCCGTACCCGGGCTATTTTGAAGGCGCACCCGGAAGTGCGCCAGCTGATCGGCAAAAACCCGCTTTCCTTCTGGGTCATTCTCGGACTTGTTGGCCTGCTGGTGGGACTGGCTGCTTTGCTGGCTGAAGCATCCTGGTGGTGGATCATTGGCGTGGCCTATTGTGTAGGTGCTTTTGCCGATCACGCGTTGTTTGTGATGATCCACGAATGTGCGCACCGCCTCATCTTCAAAAGTCAGAGCGCCAACCGGCTGGCCGGCATGCTCGCCAACCTGCCGCAGATCTTTCCGAGCTCCATCTCTTTCGAAAAGTACCACATCAAGCACCATTCCTTCCAGGGCAACCACGATCTCGACGCCGACCTCCCCAATCACTGGGAAGCGAAGCTGATCAACAATTACTTCGTTGGCAAGGCAATCTGGTTCCTGTTCTATCCCATCTTCCAGGCCTTCCGTGTATCGCGCCTGAAAGAGATCAAACCTTTCGACGGCTGGACCGCCGCCAACTGGGCCGCACAAATTGCCTTTACGGCAGCAGTTTGGTACTTCCTCGGACCCAAGGCCGTGGCCTTTCTGACACTGAGCTTTTTCTTTTCGGTAGGATTGCATCCGCTCGGCGGCCGCTGGATCCAGGAGCATTACCTGACGCACAACGAAGAGCAGGAAACCTTTAGCTATTACGGGCCGCTCAATACCGTGGCCTTCAATGTGGGCTATCACAACGAGCACCACGACTTCCCTTCTGTTCCCTGGAATAAGCTGCCCGAACTGAAGCAGCAGGCCCTTCCTTTTTACGATTCTTTGAAATCGCATAACTCCTGGACCGCCCTTTGGTTGCGCTTCCTCTTCAGCCGCGAACTCTCGCTTTTTTCGCGGATCGTGCGGAAGAACCGCAATGCGGTAAAACTCACCGACGAGTCGAAACCCGATATCGAACTGCTGAAACGTCCGGCTACCGAAATGGCATGATCCGCAACGGATATAAAAAGGCCGCCTTCGAAAGAGGCGGCCTTTTTGCGGCCGTTAGCAGTAGCCGGACAAAAACCCCTGCCGGCCGGTATATGGGTATTTTTACGTCAGATTCCGGGGATTTTCCCGGTACCGGGGCTGCCCTAAAGCAGATACATTTGTATCCGGAAGCTTCTTCCTGCCGCAGCCTATGTCGGAACAACCCCGCAAAGACCGCTCAGCTCTCTACCTCGCATTGGTATATGTGGGGTTCAGCTCTTTGTGGATCTTTGGCAGCGACTGGCTGGCCGAGCGTTTTGCCGGTGGCAACTTCGGGTTGCTGCAACGGATTCAGCACCTGAAAGGGGTTTTCTTCGTTTGCTGTTCCGGACTGCTGATTTACCTGCTCTCGCGTGGTTTTACGCGCAGCCTTCGTGCCGCCCTGCTCCGCAAGCGCGAGCTGCTGCAGAAATACTACACGCTCAATGAGCTCACCAAGGAAGCGGTTTACGACTACAACTTCGCGACCAATGAAGCCTGGGTGAACGGCCATCTGCGTACGCTGCTCGGCGCATCGTCGAACCAGGTCAGCGGATTTTTCGAGAAACACCGCGCATGCATTCATGATGAGGACCGTGAACGGGTGCTGGCACAGTTCGACAGCTTCCTGCAATCGCGCGACAACTACTGGCAAACCACCTACCGCTACCGTCCTGCCGGAAGTGCCAGCCGGGACATGATCTGCCGGGGCTACCTCCTCCGCGACCCTTCAACCGGGGCCGCCGCAAACCTCATTTGCGCACTTCAGGACATCACCGACATCCGTGCCGCCGAAGCGGCGCATTACCAGCAGCAGCTTCGCCACCGGCAGGAACTGGCCTCGCTGATGATGACGGCGCAGGAAGCAGAGCGCGACCGCTGGGCACAGGAGCTGCACGATAACGTATGCCAGCTGCTCACCGTTGCCCAATTACAGCTCCAGAACAGCGGCGGTGCAGAAGCGCCCCTGGTAGAAAGGGCCGCCGGATCGGTGCGTAAGGCACTCGACGAAATCCGCCACCTGTCGGCCACCCTGAAGCCCCCGGCCTTCGGATCCGAAACATTGCACCAGGCAATCGCCGACCTGGCCGCCAATATCCAGAGGGTTCGTCCTTGCCGGTTTTTGCTGCAGTTGCCACCCGACCTGGAAGACGCGCTCAGTAATGAACAGAAGCTGACGCTGTACCGCGTGGTGCAGGAGCAGCTCAGCAACATCATCAAATATGCCGGGGCGAGCGAGGTTCAGATCCGGTTAGAGCATCAGGCCGGGCAACTGCTGTTATCCGTTTCCGACAATGGAAAGGGTTTTGATGCGACAGCGGTCACCGGCGGCATCGGGCTGAAAAACATCCAGGGCCGCCTTCAGGTATTTTCGGGCGGCATGCGCCTGCACACCCGTCCGGGCGCCGGATGTACGCTCGAGGCCTGGTTCCCGCTGAGCTGAGTTTATGGAAGCTATGGCCCCAGCTTTGCAGGCTTTGGCGAAAACGGCCTCATGATCGAAAAACAGCAGATAAACGGAAAGGATGTATGGCTGCGCATTGATGTGCTTCCCGCCAATCGGGAAAACCCCAATACCATTCCCACCGAGTATTTTACCGCAAGCTACTACCTGGACGAGCCCGATGGCGATGGCGCCGCAGGGGTGGTGCTTTTGGATGAAGACGGACAGCCCAAGCGATTTGAGTCTCCGGTGGCGGCGCTCACCTATGCGCAGAAAAGCTTTGAGCTGGGCGAGCTGAAGAATATCGAATAGCGGCAGAACGGAAGCATAAGAGCAAAAACCACTGCTCCGGCAGGTTGCCGATCATACCGGTAGCTGCACGCGGAAGAGGGCGCCTTCGCCCGGTTTGCCTTCGGCCGTGATCCGCCCCCGGTGGTTTTGTAACACCTTTTGCACGATGGCGAGCCCAACGCCGGTTCCCTCATATTCATTGCGGCCGTGCAGGCGCTGAAACACCTGGAATATTTTCTCGGAATGCTCGGCGTGGAAGCCGATGCCATTGTCGCGGATCTCGAAATCGAAGTAGTCGGTACCGGCCGGAAAAGGCATACCCATGGAACGGTGGCGGCTGCAGCGCAGCTCAATTTCGGGAACCCGGCCGGGTACGCGGTATTTCAGCGCATTGCCCAGCAGGTTGTGAAAGAGCTGCCGCAGCTGCCGTTCATCGCCCTGAAGCACCGGCAGGGGGTCAGCGCTGATCCGGGCGCCGGTTTCCTGAATGGATGTTTCCAGGTCCTGAAGCACCTGCTGTACCACCAGCTTCAGGTCAACCATGCCGGGGTTGAGGTTATCCATACCTACCTGCGCATAAGCCAGCAGGTCTTCGATAAGGTGCCGCATACGACGGGTGGCATTGCCGATGCGGTGGAACATGTCCTGCTGCCGGTCGTTGAGCTGTGCGGCCAGTTCCTGCCGCAGTTGTTGCGAAAAGGTGTTGATCTTCCGCAGCGGTTCCTGCAGGTCGTGTGAGGCGGCATAGGCAAACTCTTCGAGGCTCTGATTGGAGCGGCGCAGTTCGGCCACGGTTTGCTCGAGTTGCTGCTGCGTCTGCCGCAGGGCCGTATAGTCGGAAATGATAATGAGGAAACCGTCGCCCAGCTTCACCACCGACAGGTAGATCCAGGCATTGGTTTCTGTTACGAAATACTCCAGTGTAAAAGGTTCCCCGCTTTCTGCCGTATGCCGGTAGCGCTCGAAGATTTCTTCTGAATGCAGCCGCTGCAGCAACTGGCGGAAGGTGAGCGAGCGGCGGGCTTCCTCGGGAATGCCCGTGAGCTCGTGCAGCACCTCGTTGTAGAGGCGGATTTCGAAATCGGCGATCTCGCCTGCTGCATCACGGACGGCTTCATATACCTCAATTCCGGCCGGTGCATTGCGGATGATTCCATTGAGGAGCTCGGTCTGCTCGCGTTCTTTTCGTTCGGCTTCGCGCTGGGCACGCCGGTCGCGGGTGATGCTGAGGACGCCGTCGGCATATATCCGCCGCACGGTTTCCATCTCGCGCCCTTCGCCGGTGGTGAAACGGAAATCACGGGTTTCTACCGTGCGGTATACCTCGAGGAAATGTTGGTAGTTCCGTTCGCCGGCCTCGGCCGTAGGCACGCCATCGCGCCGGATAAAGAGCCCGGGCAGCGGGCCCCGGGGGTGATTGATGATGCGGTTGGCGCTCCGGTTGGCATAGCCTACTTTAAAGTCGCTAATGCTTCCTTCCGCATCATGCACAGGCTGCACCCAGATGATGGCATCGGGTATTTCGTCGGCGATGGCCGAGCCGAATTCGGGGCTGTTCGGGTCTGCTGGAATCATCACAAGGGCCACCTGGTCCGTCCGTAATCAGCGGCGGCAGGTGAACAAGTGCTGAAAAAAACATGCCGTTCAATCATTGATTCCGGCTGTTCTCCCGCCCATTCTCCCAGTTCATGCAGAAAAATATTTTTCTACTAAACAGTGTTCATTATTTTTGTGGTCACAACACACGCATGACAATCGCCCAAAGAAAGCAACGTGAAAAGGAGGAGATGCGCCAGCTGATCCTCGAGGCTGCCCGCCGGATATTTCTGGAAAAGGGCTTCCTGGGTGCGAGCATGCGGAACATCGCGGAAGCCATACAGTATAGCGTGGGCACCCTCTACCTGTATTTCCGCGATAAAGACGAGATCTTTCATGCGCTGCACGAAGAAGGGTTTATGCGGATGCTGCTGCAGATGGCGCCCCTCCAACACGTTTCCGATCCGTTTGAGCGGCTGAAGGCAATGGGAAGGGTGTATCTGGAGTTCGCGCGCGATAACAAAGACTTCTACGACCTGATGTTTATCATGGAAGCGCCGATGAAATGCCTCAACCATGAAAAGTGGGATATGGGCGACCGTACGCTCGACTTTTTAAAGCAGATCATCGGCGAGTGCCAGAAGCAGGGCCGCTTCAGCGGGATGGAGATCGATCACCTGACCTTTATGATCTGGTCGGCGGTGCACGGAATGGCGGCGCTCTATTGCCGGCAACGCACGCAGGCTTTCCAGGGCATGGAGGCCGATGACCTGATGCGAAAAGGCCTCCTGTATTTCGAGCAGATGCTGGAGCAGATCTGAGTTTTTTTGTCTTGGATATGAACACTGTTCATTAAATAAACATTGATTATATGAGAAGGATGTACCGGTTCTTCGTTGCCTGTTTGCTCCTGCCGGCTGCCGCCGCCGCACAGGCGCCCCTGGATGGATATGTGACCGAAGCCCTGCAAAGTAACCTGGTGCTGCAGGAGCGGCAGGTCGGACTGGAGCGCAGCCTGCTGGCCCTGCGGGAGGCCCGCACCTATTTTCTCCCTTCTGTTGCGCTCGATGGCCAATATACCCTGGCCTCGGGTGGTCGCCGCATCGACCTGCCGGTCGGCGATCTGATGAACCCCGTGTACAGTACGCTCAACCAGCTCACCGGCAGCAACAAGTTTCCCCAGATCAGCAATGTGTCGGAGCAGTTTCTGCCCAATAACTTTTATGATGTGAAGGTGCGCACCACCCTGCCGCTGGTCAATCCTGATATCCGTACCGGCCAGCAGATCCGCTCCGAACAGGTACGGCTGCAACAGTTCGAGATCGACACCTACCGCCGCGAACTGGTAAAGGAGGTCAAAACCGCCTATTACCGTTTGCTGCAGGCCGAGCAGGCGGTGGCCATCTACCGCAACGCCGTGGAGCTGGTGCAGCAAAACCTGAAGGTGCAGCAATCACTGCTGCGCAATGGCAAAGGCTTGCCGGCTTATGTGTCGCGTGCGGAAAGTGAACTCAAGAATGTGGAAACCGAGCTGCGTAATGCCGAAGCGGAGGTGCTCAACGCCCAGGCCTATATCAACTTCCTCCGCAATAAGCCGCTGACCGAACCGGTGCAGCGCACAGAACCGTCGCTACCGCCGGAGCGTACGGCGCAGGGGGCTCTTCTTCCGGATGTGTCGAAGCGCGAGGAGCTCAAGAGCCTTACTGTGGCGCAGGCCATCAACCAGCGTCAGATGCAGCTGGCCCGCAGCTTCCGGACGCCCCGCCTGAATGCCTTCATGGACCTCGGCGCCCAGGCTTTCGACTTTAAGGTAAACCGCAATGCGCCGTATTATCTGGCCGGACTGCAGGTGCAGCTGCCCCTTTTCAGTGGCGGGCGCAACCGGATGAAGGTACAGCAGGCCGAACTCGATGGCCGCTCGCTCGACATCCGGACCGAGCAGGTAAGGCAGCAACTGCAACTTGCCGCTTACGTGGGACAAAACCAGCTGCAGGCTTCCTGGCATACGTACCAGGCGGCACTCAAAAGTGAAGAATCGGCCAAACAATACTTCCGGCTCATCGAACGTGGTTACACGGAAGGGGTCAACAGCTTTATCGAGTTCCTGGACGCCCGCAACCAGCTCACCAATGCGCGCCTCGCCGCCAATATCCGCAAGTACAACCTCCTCATTGCCGCCGCCGCGCAGGAACGGAATGAAGCCGGGTATGCGTTGCCGGAGAGTGGATGATTAGCTGATTGGCGGATGGTAGAGAACAGGATAGAAAGAACCAGGTATTACCAATAAACAAATAGACCGATAAACCAATAACCCGATAGACCAATAAATCAAAAAACCAATCCACATGAAACATATTCTCATTGCGGCATGGGCGGCCATTACCCTCCAGGCCTGCACTTCGAAGGCAAACGACAAAAAGCCGGAGCCGGCAACAGAAGTCATTCCGGTGCGCCTGATGCCCACGGGCACCGACAGCAGCCGCACGGAGGTGTCGGTATCAGGTCTGATCGCTGCGCAAAACGACGCACGTCTTTCCTTCAAGATCGGCGGCCTCATCGAAAGCATCAACGTGCAGGAAGGCGACCGCGTTCGTACCGGACAGCTCCTGGCTTCGCTCAAACCTACGGAGATCGCCGCCCAGGTGCAGCAGGCCCAGCTGGCCGTAGAAAAAGCACAGCGTGATTTCGAAAGGGCGCAGAACCTCTATAAAGACAGTGTGGCTACCCTCGAGCAACTACAGAATGCCCGCACCGGCCTGGACATTGCCCGCCAGGGGCTGCAACAGGCGCAATTCAATAAACGTTATGCCAACATCTATGCACCCGCCGACGGCATTATCGGGAAGAAGATCGGTAATGTAGGCGAGCTCGTAGGTCCGGGCGCGCCCGTGTTGCTGCTCAACGCCGTTTCTTCTTCGCAGAAGTGGGTACTCCGCGCATCGCTGGCCGACCATGAGTGGGCCGCTGTGCAGGAGGGCGCAAAAGCATCGGTTACGGTGGATGCCTTTCCGGGAGAAACCTTCACCGGCCTGCTGAGTCAGAAGGCGCCGCTCGCGGATGCCGCCAGCGGATCTTTTACCGTGGAAATACAGGTCAACTTCGGCAGTAAACAGCCGGCCACCGGCATGTTCGGAAAAGCCCGCATCGGTGCCGGTACAATGACCACGGCTGTCAGCATTCCTTATGAAGCGCTGCTGGAGGCCAATGGCAGCGAAGGCTTTGTGTTCGTTACCGCCGACCGAAAAACGGTGAAGCGCGTGCCCGTCATCATCAGCCGCATCACCCCCGAGCGCGTCTATCTCTCCAAAGGACTGGAGGGCTACCCTTATGTGGTGACTTCGGGAAGTCCGTACCTGAAAGATGGATCCCTCATTTCTGTGCAGCAGTGATGCACGTCAAAAGTCAAAAAAAAATCGCAGCAACACAGCGCAGCTACGCCTTTTTCGCCGCGATGCGGGTGTTGACTTTTGAATTTTGACTTGGTAATTCTTCCCTCCAAAACCGGCAAAACTATTATATGCGTATCACCTCATTCTTTGTCAAAAACTGGCAGTTCACGCTCGTCGTGTTCCTGATGATCGTGGTGGTGAGCCTGACCACGGTGTTCACCATGCCCCGGGCCGAGGATCCGGAGATCAACCCGCCCCAGTACCCCATCATCGCCATCTACCCCGGCACCTCGCCCAAAGACCTGGAGGAGCTGGTGGTAAAACCCATCGAGAAGCGTGTCAGCGAACTCGAGAACATCAAGAAGATCGAAAGCAAGATCACCGATGGCGTCGCCACGATCATCGTGGAGTATAAATACGGTGTGAACGTCGAAAACAAGTATCAGGAGCTGGTGCGCGAGATCGGCGCGCTGAGGCCCGATCTGCCGCAGGACCTCTACAAGCTTGAGGTGCAGAAAGTAAATCCCACCGACGTGAACGTGCTGCAGGTGGCGCTGGTGTCGGAGAACGCGTCGGACAAAACGTTGCGTACCTATGCCAATGCGCTCAAGGAAGAGCTCGAACGAATTCCCTTTCTTAAAAAGGCGGCCTACACCGGTGTGCCCGAGCAGGAAGTGCGCATCGACCTGAAGCTGGAGAAGCTTGCGCAGCAACGTATTCCGCTGAATTATGTGATAGGCGCCATCCAGAGCGAAGCCGCCAATATCCCGGCCGGTTCGGTACGGGCGGGTGTAAAATCCTTCAACGTGAAGACCAGTGGTAAATTCCGCAACATTGAAGAAATACGGAATACCATCGTATACGCCGCCAACGGGCACGTGGTGTATCTAAAGGACGTGGCCGAGGTGGGCTTCCGCTACGAAGAGCAAAAGCATATCACCCGCCTCAACGGCCATCGCGCAGTGCTGGTCACCGCTGCGCAAAAGCCGGGAGAAAACATTGCCCGTACGCAAAAGGCCTACCTGCCCGTACTGGAGAAATTCGAGAAGACCCTTCCGAAGAACATTGCGCTCGTGCGGGCCTTTGACCAGGCCGACAATGTGGGCCGCCGGTTGGGCGGATTGGGTGTCGATTTCATGATCGCCATCGGGCTGGTGCTCATCACCCTGCTGCCCCTGGGTGGCCGTGCTTCTCTGGTGGTGATGATTGCCATTCCCCTGTCGCTGGGTATCGGCATCATCCTCCTGAATGCACTGGGCTATTCGCTGAACCAGTTATCGATCGTTGGACTTGTAGTGGCCCTGGGACTGCTCGTAGACGACAGCATCGTGGTGGTGGAGAACATAGAACGCTGGCTGCGCGAAGGCTGGAACCGCAATGAAGCCGTGATCGAAGGCACGAAGCAGATCGGACTGGCCGTACTCGGTTGTACGGCTACGTTATGCATTGCCTTCATGCCCATTGCCTTCATGCCCGAGGCGGCGGGCGAGTTCATCCGCAGCCTGCCTATGGCGGTCATTCTGAGCGTGCTGGCTTCGATGCTGGTATCGCTGACCATCGTTCCCTTCCTGGCTGCACGCGTGCTCAAGACTTCCCACAACCCGGAAGGCAACCTGTTCCTGCGCGGTATGAAACGCCTGATCAGCGGGTCTTATTCGCGCCTGCTGGAGCTGTCGCTGAAGCGCCCCGTACTGACGCTCTTCATTGCACTGGGCCTGTTCGTGGCATCGCTCAGCGTATTTAAAATCATCGGCTTCCGGCTCTTCCCCGCTTCTGAAAAGCCGCAGTTCCTGGTGAACGTCACCATGCCTCTGCAAAGCAATAGGGAAGCCACCGATGCCATGGCCCGCAAGGTGGAAGCCGTGCTGGCGAAAGAGCCGCAGGTAAAATATTACACCACCAATGTGGGCAAGGGTAATCCGAGGATCTACTACAACGTGATTCCCGAGAATGAGAAGCCCGACTTCGCACAGTTCTATGTGCAACTCCACGACGATGTAAATCCGAAAGAAAAGAGGCGTATGATCGATGCGCTCCGCGATCAGTTCGCCGTTGTTCCGGGTGCCAAGGTGGAAGTGAAGGATTTCGAACAGGGGCCCCCGGTGGAGGCGCCCGTGGCCATTCGCTTCGTGGGTGAGAACCTCGACACGCTCCGCGCCATTGCCGGACGCGCCGAAGACCTGCTCAAGTCGGTGCCCGGGGCCATCTATGTGAACAACGATGTGCGGGTGCTCAAATCAGACCTGCAAGTGAACATCAATACCGGGAAGAGCCGCATGCTGGGTATCAATACAGTCGATATCGACCGGACGGTACGCCTGGCACTGTCTGGATTTGACGCCGGTACGTATACGGATGACGCCGGAAAAGACTACGACATCAGCATCGGCACGGCCAAAGATTCCTTTGCCACGATCCGCTCCTTCGACGGCATTTTCATCAACAACGCGGCCGGCACGCCGGTGCCTTTGTCGCAGGTGGCATCACTCGATTTCGAGAGCTCGCCCACCATCATCAAGCATGCCGACAAGAAGCGCTATGCGGTGGTGACGGCCTTCACCGATAAAGGCATGCTCACGGAAACCGTGGGCAAGGCATTTACGGAACAGGCCGCGGCACTGAACCTGCCTGCGGGTTACGAGATGGTGCTGGCCGGCGAGGTGCAGAGCCAGCAGGAAGCTTTTGGCGGCAGCTTCGGTACCGTGGTCATTGCTACGATCTTCCTGTTCATCATGGTGCTGATCCTCGAGTTCAAAACTTTTAAGAGCACGCTGATCGTGCTGAGCGTGATTCCGCTGGGTGTGATCGGGGGTGTGCTGATGCTGTGGATGACGGGAAACCCGCTGTCGTTTGTGGCCATCATCGGTTTTATCGGACTGGCAGGCATTGAAGTCAAGAACTCCATCCTGCTGGTCGACTTTACGAACCAGCTTCGGGCGGAGGGCAAGGACCTCGACACCGCCATCCTCGAAGCCGGCGAGCTACGCTTCCTGCCGATCGTGCTCACCAGCCTTACCGCGATAGGAGGCCTCATTCCGATTGCCATCAGCTCCAACCCGCTCATCTCGCCGCTGGCGCTGGTACTGATCGGGGGATTGATTTCGAGTACGCTCTTGTCGCGCATCGTAACGCCGGTGGTGTATAAGCTGATTCCGCCGAAGGTGGATCCTGTGGCCGCAGCTCCGGCAGATCCGGTAGTGCGGAAGAAGGCCGTTCAACGGGAAGATGCGTTGCCGGCATAAAATTCCGGCAGAAGAGAAGGTCTACAGATGGAAGGGAGGAAACGGATGTATACGGATTTGATTTGTATGCACCGAAACGATCCAATCCATCTGTTTTTTTATTCATAACGCAACAGCAAAACGCGATGCTGGTTTGTGTTGGGCGTACCGAGCTCGGTAATCCGTACCGCTTGTCCGGCGCCATTGAAAACATAGTGATAGCGGTAATGCAACGGCGTGCGATTGACGACATTGTACGGGTTGCCTCCTGCAACCATCCACGTTTTTGTTTCTACCCTTCGCTCACTCAGGAGGTTTTGCGGCGCGGAACGCAGGTGGCTGAGGTCGTAGGATTCATTCCTCAGGTTGTGCCAGTAACTCACCTTGGCAAGCCGGTAGAAGGGATTGGGAATGTTCAGGTAGTTGCTGGTAATGGTAGTGCGGGAGAAAGCAGGATCGTCATTCAGGCCGATGCCTCTGCTCGAGTCGAGCTGGTAGGTAAGGTTTGGTCCGGCCCAGGTTTGGTAAAAGTTGGTTACCGTGGGCGCTGCCGAGCCAAGTCTCCCATATTCCATGCGGGTAGGGTTGCCGGCAGGACCAATACGGTAAATGTCTGGAGTCATGTTTTGTCTCGCGATACTGTCCAGAATGAGCCGCCCGTTCGACCACTGCAGCCAGCTTTCACTTCTTGAGGGGACCTGTATTTCACGCTGTTCATCGAAGCGGTAGGCAACCGTATCGGAAGACTGCGCATAGAAGAAGTCAAGCTGGGTTGAACGGGGCGTCGTCATGAATTCGTAGTCCATTCGCTTTATTACCGAAGGGCGGTCCTCTGTATCCCAGGTAATCGTCAGGCGCTGCAGGGTATCGCGGGGGGCCGTGCGGGTGGTATCGAGTACGACTACCTCGATCAGTTTTCCTGCAACTGTTGCGGGACGTTGCGGCTGGTCGTTCTGCCGGCAGGCGGCCATCAGCAGTGCCATCGGAATCAAGTATTTCGTTTTCATACTGTTGGTTGTTCTGGTATCTTTTTTACAATCGCAGCAGTTCTTGCACGTTTCCGTTACCTGCGATTCTGGGATAAAGCACTAGGGTTTCTCCATCGCTGCGCGTTTCCATTCTCCGGGAAGCTGTTCGATTGCGTACCGGAGTGCTGTGCGGGGCATCGCTCTCCGGTGCCGGAGCACGAACCGGTAGACGCTTTCCGCATCTTTTTTGGCCAGTTCCTTGAGCATCCAGCCATAGCCCTTTTGAACAAGATCATCGTTGTCGGTAATTAGCTGCACTGCAATAGAAAAAATGTGTTCGCGGAACAAACCTTTCCGTGCCGGCAGCACCAGCGACACGGCCGATGCCCGACGCAGCCAGCGGTTGGGCGAAGCAGCCCACTCGTGGAGGCGGGGGAGGAGGGAGGGGTATTGCTCCAACAGGGTTCCTACGGTATGATTGCAAAAGCCGTCGCAATTGGCCCAGTTGGTTATGTAGCTGTCGATCCAGCGGGTGAAGGTGTCGAAGTCGGATGCGGTAAAGTACTTCTTTTGCTTCAGCGCCCAGGCTGCGGCAATATGTCCTTCTTCCATCATACCGGAGGCCAGCAGGTTTTCGCAGAGGGTAAATACCTCCTCTTTTGTCTTTCCCTGCAACTGCCTGCCATAAGTGCGCGCCAGTAGTTTCACGGTAGCCGCACGCACGCCGTAGCTTTCAATAGTTTCTTTAAAAAAGCGTTTCGCGCCTTCGCGGTCGGCGCGGTTGCCGAGTGCGGTGAGTTCGGCGCGGAGAGCGGAAAGCAGTTGTTCCATAAGAGGTTACTGATCAGCTAAGGTAAACGACGCTCTTGTTACGACCTCATCCGTGTCGCTTACCTTTCTCTCTTCCTCACGTTCTCAAGTTCTTTCTAACCCCACGTTCTCGTTCGCGCGTCAACGTCCCTCACCCCTGACCCCTCTCCCAGAGGGAGAGAGGAGAGTGGCGCCCCCGGGAAAAGCAGTTTTTATAGTGAAAAATTCATTGCTGACTTTGTATGTATGGAGGCGATGCTGATTGTGGAAGTGGACGGTGCCATTCACGGGCAGGGCGGCAACCTTTGCTGGACGAACGCAGAACAAAAGACCTGAACAACCTGGGTTATAAGGTAGTGCGCTACACAAACGATCAGGTGCTTTCACACATGCGCTCTGTATTAAACGATCTCCTGTTCAGGCTCCGCTCCCCTCTCCCCTTGGGAGAGGGGCCGGGGGTGAGGGACGTAAACCACGAGAGGAGCCAGGTTGAGGGAACTATGCGACGAAGGGGGGGATGGGGGTGCGGTCCCGCTCACCTTCTCTTGTCCTCACGTTCTCTCTTCCTCACGTTCTCTTCCTACATTTACCGATTATTATAAACCCCCTGACCCGTGGTTCAATTTGAACGTTTTAGTCTCGACAATGGCCTGCGCGTGCTGGTGATGCCCGACAACTCCACGCCCATGGCCGTGGTAAATGTGCTGTATGATGTGGGTGCGCGCGACGAAGATCCCGACCGCACGGGCTTTGCTCACCTCTTCGAGCACCTCATGTTCGGCGGCTCTCTCAACATCCCTGAATACGACGATCCGCTGCAGATGGCCGGCGGCGAGAACAATGCCTACACCACCAACGACCTCACCAATTATTACATCCAGCTCCCGGCAGAAAACCTCGAAACGGCCTTCTGGCTCGAAAGCGACCGGATGCTGAGCCTGGCTTTTTCGGAAAAAAGCCTCGACGTGCAGCGCAAGGTGGTGTGCGAAGAGTTCAAGGAGCATTACCTCAATAAGCCATACGGCGATGTGTGGCTGCGCCTGCGCGACCTCTCCTACAAAGTGCATCCCTACCGCTGGATGACCATTGGCAAGGAACTGAGCCATATCGAAAATGCATCGCTTCAGGATGTCAGGAACTTCTTCTTCAAGCACTACCGTCCTGTGAACGCCATCCTGGTGGTGGCCGGCAATGTTACGGTGGAGCAGGTGCGTGCGCTGGCGGAAAAGTGGTTTGGTCCGATCGAATCAGGCGAGAAATACGAGCGCAGTATTTCGGAAGAGCCCCGGCAGACAGCGCCGCGCCGCCTGGAAGTGCATGCCGACGTGCCGCTCGATGCCTTCTACAAATGCTGGCATATCTACAGCCGCCTCGATCCGCGCTATTATACCGCCGACCTGATTACCGAGGTACTGGGTGGCGGCGGATCCTCTCGCCTCTACCAGGCCCTGGTGAAAGAACAGAAACTGTTCAGCAACATCGAGTGCTATCACTTCGGTACGGTGGAGCCCGGCCTGCTCTGTATCGAGGGCAAGCTGGTGAAGGGAGTGGCGCCCGAGCAGGCCGAAGCGGCTGTGGAAGCCGTGATTGCCCAACTGAAAGCCAAAGGCATCACGGAGCAGGAACTGCAGAAGGTGAAGAACAAGACCGAAAGCGTCATTGCCTTTGAAGACATGAGCCTGATGAACCGCGCCAACAGCATGGCCTTCTACGAACTGCTGGGGGATGCCTCGCTGATGAACACCGAGCTGGAACGCTATAACCGGGTAACGGCGAAGGACATCCGCGAAGAAGCAAACATCATTTTTGACGAGAACAATAGTAATACGCTTTATTACAAAGCCAAAGCATGAGTGATGAGCAATGAGTGATGAGTAACAGGAGGCTTTTCTTCCACTACTCATAACTTATCACTCATAACTTATCACTCATCACTGATCATTCATCACTGATCATTCATCGCTCATCACTCATTAACATGCTAGACCGCAAAACTCCTCCCGCCATAAAAGACGCCGTTGACCTACGGCTCGAACTGAAGCCTTACGAGAAATATACCCTGCGCAACGGTGCCGATGTGTATGTAGTAGATGCCGGCGCCGAAGACGTGCTGCAGCTGGAACTGGTATTTTATGCCGGCAACTCCTTCGAAGAACGTAACCTGATTGCGGCCTCTGCCAACTTCCTGCTCAAGAATGGCACCTCACAAAAAAATGCCTTCCAGATCAACGAGCATTTCGATTATTACGGCGCTTACCTGAACCGGAACTGCTACAATGAAACGGCGACCCTGTCGCTGCATACGCTCAGCAAATACCTGCCGGAGCTGCTGCCGGTGATGAAGGAGTTGCTGACCGACTCGGTGTTTCCGCAACAGGAGATCGACACCTATAAGCAGAACATGAAGCAAAGGCTGAATGTGAACCTGAAGAAAAGCGACTTCGTGGCCGGCCGGCTGATCGATACCTATCTGTACGGCGAGCAGCACCCCTATGGGCGCTTCAGCCGTTTCGAAGACTTCGACGCACTGACGCGGGAAGAGCTGCAGGCCTTCTATGAGCGTTACTACCGCGGTGGAAAATTCCTCGTGTTCGTCGCCGGAAAGCTCCCCTCCACCCTGTTCGCTCTGCTCGATGAGCACCTGGGCGACCTGCCCTGCAGTGCCCTCGGGTTGCCGCAGCACCCGATTCTGTCTGCCAACGAAAAGAAGTACCGCGTCACGAATGATCCGAACGGCGTACAGGGTGCGGTCCGGATGGGCGCGCCTTTTCCCAACCGCCACCACCCCGACTTCCTCAAGGTGCAGGTGCTCAATAATCTCTTCGGTGGCTTCTTTGGCTCACGGCTGATGACGAATATCCGCGAAGACAAGGGTTATACCTACGGTATCTACAGTTATCTCGAAAATCATATCCAGCAAAGCGCCTGGGTGATCTCGACGGATGCCGGCCGCGATGTATGCGAGGCCACCATCGTAGAAGTATACCGGGAGATGGAAGACCTGCGCAACGAGCCCGTGGATGCGGAAGAACTGCAACTGGTGCGTAACTATATGATGGGATCCATCCTGGGCGACCTCGACGGACCCTTCCATATCATCAACCGCTGGAAGAACATTATCCTGAACGGCGTTCCGGAAACCTATTTTTACGACCAGATCCGAACGATCCGGACGATCGACGCAAAGGAGTTGCAGGAGCTAGCTAACCGCTACCTGCAGCCGGAACTTTTTTACGAGCTGGTGGTGGTGTGACCGCTTCGCCAGATACCCCCTCCTCCGGCCGCGGGGGCATTATTGCCGTAGAAATCAGGGAAGAACAGATTTTATTTTTTTTACAATCTATATTTTTACAATTCGTACTAGTTTGATTGACACGTAAGTACGAAATAGGTGTTTTCCATATTTTATTATTTGGGAAAGCGCTTACCTGCCGGGCTTGCGTTGCCGGCAGAAAACAATACTTTTATAGAGTCAAACTGTTCTCTGACCAGAATCGTTTGACCCGCTGTCTTACGGCCTGATCGTGTTTTTGGTGTTCCCTCAGGGGTAGCACCGGCACCCGTATATCATGGTACAATCAGGCCCCAGGCAATTGTCCGTACCCCGGGAAACGTTAATACCCACTGCTTATGAAAAAGCATTTAACCTTCCTGGGCCTAACCCTTTTCTCGTTGGTGGCGAGTGCCCAAACCACCTATTACTCGGTACCTGGTGCCGTGAACCCGAATGCCCTTTCGAGCTGGAATTCCAGCCGTGATGGCTCCGGCAGCGCGCCGGCATCGTTCACGTCGGCAGGCGACGTTTTTGTGCTGCAGGGATCCGGAAACGGAGCCGGCACCCCCGTGAGTATGACCACCACTGCCGTGTGGGCAGTAGGGTCGGGCACCGGCTCACAACTGGAGATTGAGTCCGGCGCAACCCTGCAGGCGAATCATGCTGTTACCGTGGGTGCAGCCACCACCTTCCGGATGGATGCAGGCGCCCTCTATAATCATAACCATGCCGGCACTGCCACCGCAAACATCTTTGCGGGCATTGAGAGTTTCGAAGCCGGCTCCACCATCCGCATCAGCAACTGGACGGGTACCACCTCCATTGCGGGTACGGCGGTGACCCCCAGCGTCTCCTACAACGGTAACAACTACCTGTTTGCCAATCTCGAAATAAACTGGGCAGCCAGCACCGGCGTCTGGAGCCAGGCATTGGCCGCCACAACCTATTACGTTGCGGGCAACCTCACGGTCAACGCTTTGGGCGCAGGAAGCACGTTCCGGCTTGTATCGGCCGGCTCACCCACCATTCATATCGGCGGCACGCTCGCCATGCAGTCGGCCAATGGCAGCCTTCAGCTTTCGGGCACCACCGGCGCGATCACCGTAATCGCGCAGCATGTGGTACACAGTTCCGGAACCTTCGACTTTTGCTCCGGCGGAACCGCTACGCTGCGGGTGACGGGCGATTTTTCGAGCACCGGCGGCACGCTGGCCGTTTCAGGTACTGCTTATGGCGTCCTCTCCTTCAACGGAACGGCCAACAACACCCTTCAAAACGTAACAATCACGCCAACCTCCGTGTCGGTGCCCACGGGCCGTTTAGGCGCCACCCTCAGTAACACCGGCACCAATGGCGGCATCAACCTGAGCGGAACGCTTTCCGTTATCAGCAACAGCAATGCTGCCGCTGCCGTATTCCTGATCTCCGCGGGATCGATCAGCGGCACCGGTACCATCAGCTACAGCGGCACCAGCACGTTGGCTTCAGGGGGTACCGTGCTCAATTATGCCGTAACGGGCTCCCGTACGGCCGGTATCGAGTTTCCGGCCTCCAACGGTCCTGCCGCCATGACAATGGCCATCGGCACCGGCAATGTGCTGACCCTTCCGGGCAGCCGCACCCTCAGCGGCCTGCTGACCATGACATCGGGAAATATCCGCATCGGCACGGGCAATACGCTTGCGCTCACCAACCCGGTCCTGGCCAGCCAGCTTTCCTATGCTGCGGGTTTCATACTCAATGGTACCCTTTCGCGTACCTATCCTGCCACCGGCCTGCCCACGACCAATAGCGTTCAGGCCCGCTTCCCCTTCGGCTTCGCAACCATCGACCGTTCGGTATACATCAACTTCTCGGCGGCGGCACCTACCGGAGCCACCGCGGGCGCCGTTGCGATTACCTATAATTATACGGATGGCCATGTCTCCGGCCTTGGCATCACCGATAACGGCATTACGCTAGATCGCCGCACCAACAGCGGCTATGCCGTCAACACGGGCACCTTCGACCCAGGCAGCGCCACCATGACTGTAACTGCCTTATTCAACCATGCGGCGGGCTTTGCCACCGGCACCGCGACCTCTAACCTGCGGCTGACCAACGGAAGCACCGGCTTCGGTACCTATGTGGCTACCACCGGCACGCTTACCTCGCCCACGGTCGCGAAATCAGGACTTACGATTGCCGACCTCAGCGGCGCCACCCTCTATCTGGGATCTACCAGCGCCAGCCAGCTGCGCGCGCTCTATACCACTTCCACGGTTGCGGGCACCTACAACTGGGGCGATCCTTCGTCCTGGTCGGTCACCGATGGCTCCATTCCCTCGGCCAACAGCGATGTGATTCTCCCGGCCGGCAGCACCTTCAACCTGCAGGGCAGTGTGGCCGCTCCCTATTTCTGTAACAACCTGACCTTTTCGGGCGGTACCGGAACGGCCACCTTCAACGCCACCGCCGGCAATAACCTTACCTGTGGCGGTACGATCACGTTCAGCGCCACAACCAGTTTCAATCACAGTTCCGGAACCATCGCCGCAGGCGCCGTCACAGGCTCCAGCGCAGCCACGTACACCAATACCGGCGGAACCCTCAATGTTACCGGTAACTACAATCCCTCATCGCACACCTTCAGCTTCACGGGAGGCACCCTCTCGGTAGGCGGCACCTATACGGTGAATGGCAATACGAGCAGCGCCACCTTCAACTCGGGTACGGCAACCGTGGGCGCCATCACAATAAGCTCCACGCTGGCCACCGCCCTCCGCCTGCTGGGCGCTACCGTAACTGCCACTGGCGTGAGCGGCACCGCCCTCAGCTTTTCGGCAGCGGGCACCATTACCCTGTCGGGAGGCTCCTTCTCCGGCACGGGCAATATGAGCGGTAATGGCACGATCAACCAAAGTGCAGGATCCTTCCAGCTCACGGGCAACAGCACACATGGCGGCACCTATTCACAAACAGGAGGAAGCCTTAATTTTTCGGGTAACGTCAGCGGGGGCAACCTCAACTATAACTTAACGGATGGAACCTTCGCCGTGGGCGGTACCTACACCGTAAGTGTGGGATCTACCTGTACACTGACCGGCGGCACGGCTACGATCGGCAATATCACCGTCTTGTCGACTTCCGCTACCGCACTGCGGATGCAGGGTACGGCGATCACGATCAACGGTATCTCGGGTGTGGGAATGTCGGTCAACGGCGGCGGTACAGCCACGCTCAGCGCCGGCACCGTGAACATGACCGGTAACCTCACCGGCAGCGCGGGCACCTTCCTGCACACGGGAGGCACCTTCAATATCACGGGCAACGCAACGCTCACCACCAGCTATACCCTGACTACGGGCACCCTGAATCTGAGCGGCACCTACACCGTTATGGGCGGTTCCAGCACCTTTACATCGGGCAGCGCTACGGTGGGTTCTTTCGTCGTGAACACGACCTCCACGACCGCACTGCGCTTCCAGGGCGCCGATGTGACCATCAATGGCATCGGCGGCACGGCCATCAACTTTACGGCAGCCGGAACGCTGACCCTTTCATCCGGAACGGTCAATGCTACGGGTAATATGACCGGCACGACCGGCATCTTCACCCACAGCGGCGGAACCCTGAACCTTACCGGAAACGTCAGCTATTCCACTGCCTATACCCTCACCAACGGTACGCTGAATGTGAGTGGCAGCTATACGATCAATGGCAGCTCCAGCACCTTTACCTCCGGTACCGCTACAGTGGGTTCTTTTGCCGTCAGCACGACTTCGACCACCGCGTTGCGTTTCCAGGGGGCTAATGTCACCATCAACGGTATCGGTGGCACGGCCATCAACTTTACGGCAGCCGGAACGCTGACCCTTTCATCCGGAACGGTCAATGCTACAGGTAATATGTCGGGTACCGCCGGCACTTTCACCCACAGCGGCGGAACACTGAATCTCACCGGAAATGTCAGCTATACGACCAACTATACCCTCACCAATGGCACACTGAATGTGAGTGGCAGCTATGCGAACACCGGTACCTCGGGTTCGTCCTTTACTTCAGGAACGGCAACCCTCGGCTCCGTTGTGGTTTCGTCGACGAACACTGCTGCGTTCCGTGTAAACGGTGCTGCGGTGGAAATTACGGGAAGTGCCGGTAGTGGCCTGACCTGGACGGCCGCCGGAACGGCAACAGTCGTTTCGGGAAGTCTGCTTCTTGGTGCTGCCGGAGGTAGTAACAGGGCTATTCTCCTGACACAGGGCGCCCTGTCGGTGTCGGGTGGTACGCTGAACCTGAATGGTTTTTTTGCGCAGAGCGGCGGCACATTTACGCAGAGTGGGGGTGCCATTACCATTGACGGCAACGATGGAACACTGGCCGGTTCGGTCGGGGGCAGCAACTCCCTGTTCCTTGTTTCCTCGGGCGCACAGGCAGTTTCCGCCGGCACTCTTACGATCGCAGATCCGCTGTTTCCGGATGCCGGCAACACGGGCGGCGCCGTACGCTTCCTGCACACCGCCAATGTCAACTGGACGGGTACGCATACACTGGTGCTGGGCGATGGTGTGAGCACCACGGCGGGCACCAATGGCCAGGGCTTCACGCTCGATTGCTATTCGGGTGTGGTTTCGGGACGCCGTCTCGTTTTCAATAATGTGGTCATCAACGGAAACAATACCGACCGTTGTGTGTACGGACCCACGCTCACCGATGGCGAAGTGAACATCGCCGGAACGCTGACCATCAACAGCGGTAGATTTATCGACAATCCTTCTACGGGCACCTTCAATATCGGAGGAAATCTGGTCAACAACGGGCTGATGACCATCAGCCGTGCCCTGCACCTCCGCCGCACGCTGGGTTCTAACCCGCTGGTCTTTACGGCCGTGCTGACGACACAGTCCATCAGCGGTAGCGGCACCTTCGAATCGGCCGCCGGCGCTGCCGATGGGATGGTGGCTGCACTGACCATCAATAATAGCTTTGCAAACGGCCTGGATTTCCAGATGGACCTCGGCGTCACCAACACCCTGACCATGACGACGGGCCGGGTCAACCTGATCAACTCGGCTTTCACGATTCCGGCGACGGCCACCGTGACGGGCACACCCTCGGCCACCAACCTGTTTGCGCCTACCGGCACCGGCGAGCTGCGCCGCGGCTTCACCGCTGGAGCTTCCAGCTATACCTTCCCGGTCGGTACCTTCAACGGAACGGCCTATAACTATACCCCTGCGGCACTGAGCTTTACGGCCAACTCCCTGGCGCGCACCATTGGCGTTCGGGTAACGGCCGCCACTCACCCCGACATGCAGTCGGGCACCGGCTCCAACAACTACCTGATGCGCTACTGGACCTTCAGCGATGACCAGACGGGCAACGGTACCTATAGTTATTCGGCAACCTATACCTACAGCAATACCACACCCAACGACCTCGTAGGTTCTTTGGCCACACTGGAAGCCTCCTATTGGAACGGCAGCGTCTGGACACTGGTATCGGGCGCCAGCGCCACCGCCACAACCCTGTCGGTGCCCGGACGCGACCAGAGCAATGGCCCCCTCGGTGGCATGGCGTGGACCGGCCGGCTCGGCGGCGCCGTTCTTTATACGTGGACCGGTAACAACGGCACCGACTGGAATGAGCCGGGCAACTGGGACGTCACCATGGTTCCGAACGATGTGAATCATAACGTGGTCATCCCCTCGACGCCCAACCAGCCGGTGATCGCCACCGGTGTCGGCATTACGGTAGCCAGCCTCACGGTTCAGAACGGTGCGAACCTGACCCTCAGCGGCACCGCCTCGCTTACCCTCATGGATGCGGTAAGCTGGAGCGGCAGCGCCACACTGGGCAGCTCCAGCACGGTGAACTTTGCCAGTATCATCGCTGCGCAAACCATCCCCGCATTGAATTATGGTAACCTGACCCTGTCGAATGCCGGGTCCAAAACCCTTGCATCCACAGGTACCATCGGTGTCGCCGGCACCTACGCTGTGTCCGGAGCTACCCCCACGATAACAGGAAGCACGATCGATTATAATGGTACGGGCGCTCAGTCGATCACGAACGCGAGCTACCACACCCTGACTATCAGTGGCACCCGCACGACCAATAACGTGAACTTCTCCGCGGGCACCATCAATGTGGCCGGCGAGTTTCAGCCGGTGGCCACGTTTACCTCGGGTGTTTATAATTACGGCAGCACGGCGCATACCTTCACCTTCAACGGAACCGGCAGCCAGACCATCCCGGCCTTCGCCTTCCGTTCGCTGGTGGTGAGCGGCGTACGTTCGGCCGATGCCAATATCACCTTTGCCCCCGGCACCGTTACCGTGCGCAATAACACGCTCACCCTGCCGACGAATATTTTCTCGGGCACAGGTGCCTATGTGTTCACCGGCAACACCCTCGACCTCAATGCGGGTGCTGCCCAGACGATCCCGCAGCTGAACCTGAACAACCTGACGATCTCGGGCGCCGGACCGTTTACGTTCACTGACGGCACCACCAACATCGCCGGCAACTATACCCAGACCGCGGGCACCGTTCGTGTCAATGCGGGTTCGGGTTCCAACACCGTAAATATCGGGGGTAACTTCAGCCTGAGCGGTGCGTCTCCGTTCCAGCTGATCGCCAGCGCCACGGCTACGGGCGCTACCGTAAATGTAACGGGCAGCGTCACGCTCAATATCAACGCAGCCAGTACCACGGGCGGCATCAAGCTGGAAACAGTCAGTTCGTCCGGCACGGCCCTCTTCAACATCGGCCAGGACCTCACGATCGCGGCTACTTCTACCGGCACGGCGCAGATCGACTTCGGCACCGGCACGGTTACCGACAACGAAGTGCGCATCGGCCGCCACTTTACCAAGAATGCCGGCTCAGGAATGTTCACCACGACTTCCACATCGGCAGCCCGCGGCTTCGTGTTTGCCGGCAGCGGTACGCAGAACTTCTCCTATGCCGGAAGCAACTCCGATCGCACCTCTTACCGCATCAATTCAGGCAGTTCTGTGCAGCTGCTGACCAGCCTCACCCTGGGTTCCAGCGCCACACCGGCCAGCACCTTCACCGTGGGTGGCACCCTCGAGATGGGCAACTTCAACATCAGCACCGGCGCTTCTTCGTCGGCCGTGTTTACCGCCGAGGCCGGAACCCTGGTACGCTCCTCTTTCGCTACACCCCTGAACGGTTTAATGACCTATACATTCGATCCCACGTCTACGATGGAATATTATGGTACCGGCGCCCAAACGGTGGCTTCGCGCTCCTACGGTAACCTGACGCTGATGGGTAGCCGCGGCACCAACAATATCACCATCAACGGAGCGGTGGGTGTTGCCGGTGCGCTGACCAACAATGCCAGCTTCAGCACGGGCACCGTACAGATGGCCGGGTCAACGCTGACCTTCAACGGTACGGTGGCGCAAACGGTTCCGGCGCTCAACTACGCCAACATCGTGTTCAGCAACAACACCGGCGGAATCTCGCTGGGCGCATCGATCACCGTAAGCAATTCGGCAATCGTGTCGGGCAATCTCAGTATCCCTGAAGCAGCGGTTATCTCAGGCTCCGGCACCTTTACCGTAAGCAACGATGCCATCCTTACCATTGCTTCCTCGGGCGGCATTACCGCCACCGGCAATACCACGCAGGGTGCGGTGCGGGTGTCGGGCACGAAAACCTACAACGGCGGCGCCCATTACCGCTATGTGCGCGATGCAAGCGGTGCCCAGTCAACCGGTAACGGTCTGCCGGCGACGATCACGGGCAGCCTGACGGTCGCCCTGGGCAACAGCGCCACCGCTCCGCTTTCATTGACCCAATCGGTCAATGTCAGCAGCCTTACGCTTACCACCGGCGACCTGGACCTGGGCGCGCAAACACTGACTCTTTCGGGCAGCCTGCTCCAGGCCAGCGGGCGCCTACGTGCTTCGACCGGCACCGTTGCTTTCGCCGGCAGTTCGGCCCAGATCATTCCGGCCGGACTCTTCGACGGCGCACCCGGCAGCTTCACCATCAACAACGCTGCGGGCGTGAGCGTTTCCGAAGCACTGTCCCTGCAGGGCAGCCTTACCCTCAGCAACGGCTTGCTCGACCTGGGTGGTTATGACCTGAGTGTGAGCAGCGTTTCGGGTGGCTCTGCCACTACCTATGTGCGTACCGCCGATACCGGAACACTGACGATCCGCAACGTCGGCAATACCTATGTCACCTTCCCGGTGGGCCGCGGTCACTACAACCCCGTGCAGATCCGCAACCCGGTGACCCTCGACTGGAGCGTGCGGGTGGAAGATGAAGTGCAAAACGTTATTCCGACCTTCCAGAGCAATATCCAGCGAGCGGTGCAGCGGCAGTGGGTAATCACGCCTTCGCAGAACTACCCCGTGCCGGGTGGTGGCGCCTCGGTGATCTTCACCTACGATGCCAGCATATCGCAACAGATCGGATCACTCTTTGATACCAATGCAGACGTGCAGGCCTGGCGCTACAACGGCTCCTACTGGTATGCCGCCAGCAACGCAGTAACCCAGCAGCCGGGTCCGGGCGGCTCGCGCCTCGTAGAGGTAACGGGCCTCACAAGCTTCTCTACCTGGGCAATCTCCAATATGGGCGCTCCCCTTCCGGTGACGCTTCTTCGCTTCAGCGGGCGGCGCACGTCTTCGGGCAATGAGCTGAAGTGGGCAACGGCTGCTGAGCAGAACAACCGCGGCTTTGCCATCGAGCGTTCGGTGGATGGGC